>Ga0182738_1001570_pt1 | contig 28320 bp, 26 predicted proteins | sample eDN5th30CBELigMG_FD_128876 | JGI IMG/M metagenome (GOLD analysis project Ga0182738, IMG submission 128876) | Enriched Miracle-Growth compost microbial communities from Emeryville, California, USA - eDNA 5th pass 30_C BE-Lig MG (version 2)... ...
CACGGCGGCGGCATCGGCGGCGGCCGAGGCGCGCAGCTGCTGCGCGTCGATGTCGGCCTGCCCGATGAGCTTCGTCGCCTGCTCCTCGGCGATTCGCAGCGTCGACTCGAGGCGCGAGCCGAGCCCCGCGTACGTCGGCCGCCCGAGCTCGTCGAGCTCGGCCTGGAGGTCCTCGTTGACCGCGAGGAGGCGCTGGACCTCCTTCTGCGCGGTCGCCCGCTCCGCCGCGGCCCGATCGACGCGAGCCGTGAGCTCGGCGAACGCGCGGTCCACCTCGTCGCGGCGGTAGCCGCGCATCTCGTTGCCGAACTTGCTCTCTTCGGCCACTGATCGGCCTCCCCGGGGATCGCTCGCGAGCCTCCGAGTTTAGTGGGAGTTCGTGACGGCCCGGATGCGGGGTTCGTGCTTCCAGGGTCGCTGCCGGTACCCTGGGATGTCGTTTTACAGGAGTCTGGAACCCGTGCGCCTCGTCCTTGCCATCATCACCTTCGTCGCAGCAGCGATCCTGCTCGCGCTGGGGATCGGCATCCGCGTCGCGCCGGAGAGCGTCCAGCAGTACGACTACGCGGTCGAGTCGACCGGCTCGGCCCCCGTCACGATCATCGACGGGCCGACGCTCGGAGCGCTCGACGGCCGCCAGACGCTCACGGTCACGGGCTCGGGGCCGATCGTCGCCGCCTACGCGCGCCGGGCGGACGTCCTCGCCTGGGTCGGCGAGGCGACGTACAACGAGATCGCCTTCCGCGATGAGAACGGCGAGGCGTGCGCGCCCGACCCCGCGCAGCCCGAGCTGTGCACCCTCGAGTCGATCCGCCATGCCGGCGTCGAGTCGACCGTCCCGGATCCCTACGGCGCGGACCTCTGGATGGAGGACTACCGGGACACGGACTCGCTGCGGATGACCGAGACGCTCCCGGCGGACGTCACCTATGTCATCGCGTCCGACGGCGCGAGCGCCGCGCCGCGCGAGGTCGAGATCGCCTGGCCGAAGCCGGCTCCCGTCTCGCGCGAGTTCTCCGCGTGGTTCATCATCGGCGGCGCCGTGCTCGGCGTCATCGGCATCGTCCTGCTGCTCACCGCGATCCACCGGATGCGCGGCGGAGGAGGACCCAAGCGGCGGATGCCGAAGGTCCCGAAGGTCCCGACGATCAAGTCGGTCCGCTCGCCCAAGGTCGCCGCTCGCGCGGGGACCGGCAGCGCGCTCGCGCTCATCACGGCGCTCGCGATCGGGGCGGTCGCGTTCTCGCCCGCACCCGGCGCGCACGCCGCGACGACGCCGACGCCGAATCCGACGCCGGGCACGGGCGAACCGGGCGCGCCGATCCCCGCGCTCGACGAGCGGCAGGTGCGCCGGATCGTCGACCGGGCGATCACGACGGTCACCTCGGCGGACGGGACGAACGACGCCGAGCTCGTCGCCACGCGGGTCACCGGTCCCGCGCTCGAGCTCAAGACCGCCGACTACCTGCTGCGCAGCAAGGACGCGGCGCAGATCGCATCGAGCCCCGTCATCCCCGCCGACGGCGAGATCGTGCTGAGCCTGCCGCAGCAGGTGCCCGAGAACTCGGCCGCGTGGCCGCGGCGGCTCTTCGTCGTCATCGCGCAGCCGCAGGCGCTCGAAGGCGGGCAGCCGGCGCCGACGCCGACCCCGACGTCGACCCCGGGCGCGGAGCCCGAGGCGACCGCGGCCCCGGCCGTGCTCCCGCCCGTCGCGATGGTCCTCACCCAGGCGGATCCGCGATCGGACTACAAGATCTCCTACCTGGTCGCGCTCCAGGCCGACATCCCCGAGGTCCCCGCGACCGAGGACGGGACCGCGGTCCTGCCGCCCGACAGCTCGCTCGTGTCCTTCCCGATCGCGGACGTCGCGAGCGCCTACGTCGACATCCTCGTGCAGGACGAGGCGAGCCCGAGCTACGAGGCCTTCGACGTGAGCGACGACCGCTTCGTCCTCGGCTGGGGCCTCGCCAAGCAGCAGGCGCAGCAGGCGAACCAGCAGGCGCAGGAGTCGCCGAACAACATGGCGTTCACGACGGTCGCCGGCGTCGACCCGCTCGTCGCCCTCGCGACGACCGAGGGCGGTGCGCTCGTCCTCGGCACGGTGCGCCAGACGGTCGACGTGACCCCTGCCGAGGCCGGGGCGAAGGTCATCGCCCAGGGGGCGATCAACCTGCTCAGCGGCGTCGAGCGCAGCGAGCGCGGGTACACCTCGGTCTACGCCGGCCAGCTCCTCTTCTACGTCCCGCCGCTCGACAGCGACGACCCGGTCGTCGTGCTCGGCTACTCGGGCGGCATCGTCTCGTCTGCGGAGCGGCCATGAGCGACCCCACCCCCGGCCCGAACCTGCAGGGCGCCGTCGACCTCTCGGGGCTCGTCCGGCGCGCCAGCGGTGCGACCGCGCCGCCTCCCGCGCCGGGCGCGCGCGTCTTCGCGGCCGACGACGTGTCGTTCTCGAGCGTCATGGAGCTCTCGCAGAGCGTGCCGGTGCTCGTCGAGTTCGTCGACGACCGGACGCCCGAGACGGGCCTCGGCGCGATCGTCGAGTCGTACGCCGGCCGAATCGCGCTCGCCCGGGTCGACGCGCTCGCGAACCCGCAGCTCGTCCAGGCCTTCCAGGTGCAGCAGATCCCGCTCGCGGCGGCCGTCATCGCCGGCCGCCCCGTGCCGCTCTTCGCGGGCGTGCTGCCCGAGGCCGAGGTGCGCGGGGTCATCGACCAGGTGCTCCAGATCGCCGCGCAGCAGGGGGTCACCGGCTCGCTCGGGGACGCCCCGGACGAGGAGCAGGCCGGACCCGCACCGCTGCCGCCGCTGCACCAGGCCGCCTACGACGCGATCGAGGCGGGCGACTACCCGGCCGCGATCGCCGCGTACGAGCAGGCGATCAGCCAGAACCCGCGCGACGCCGAGGCGATCGCGGGCCTCGCCCAGGTGCGCCTGCTCGCGCGTCTCGGCTCCGACGCGGACGAGGCGGATCGCGCCTTCGCCTCGGGCGACGCCCAGGCGGCCTTCGAGCTGCTCTTCGCCGCGTTCGCCGCGGGGGACGCCGAGGAGCGCGAGCTCGTCAAGGCCCGGCTGCTGGAGTACTTCGAGATCCTCGGCGACGATCCGCGCGTCGGGCCGGCGCGTCGCCGACTGGCCTCGCTCCTCTACTGAGCGCGGCCGCTCACGGCGCGAACCAGACGGCGCTGAGGGCCGGCAGATGCACGCGCGCCGAGGCGGGCCGGCCGAAGTGCTCGCCCGCATCGGCCTCGACCCCGCCGAGGTTGCCCGCCCCCGACCCGCCGAACTCGACCGCGTCGGTGTTGAGCACCTCGCGCCATCGCCCCGCGCTCGGCAGCGCGAGCCGGTAATCGAGGCCGATGCCCGAGAAGTTGAAGGCGGCGGCGATCGCGTGCCCGCCGCGCGAGACGCGCAGGAAGGCGATGACGTTGCGCGGGGCGTCATGCTCGTCGATCCAGGAGAATCCGGCCGGCGCGTCGTCGAGCTCCCACAGCGCGCCGTGGTCCCGGTAGAGGCGGCCGAGCTCGCGGACCAGGGCTCGCACCCCGGCGTGCTCGGGGTGCTCGGCGAGCCACCACTGGAGCCCCTGCTCCTGGCTCCACTCGGACGACTGGGCGAACTCGCCGCCCATGAACAGCAGCTGCTTGCCGGGGTGGGCCCATTGGAAGGCGAGGTAGGCGCGCAGCCCCGCGAACTGCTGGGGCCGGGAGCCCGGCATCTTCTGCAGCAGCGAGCCCTTCCCGTGCACGACCTCGTCGTGGCTGAGCGGCAGCATGAAGGCTTCCGAGTACGCGTAGTGCATGGAATGGGTCAGCTCGCCGTGGTGGTACGCGCGATTGACGGGGTCCTCGCTCATGTACTGAAGCGAGTCGTGCATCCAGCCCATGTTCCACTTGAGCCCGAAGCCGAGGCCCCCCGAGGTGGTCGGCGCCGTGACCCCCGGCCAGGCGGTCGACTCCTCGGCGATCATGACGATGCCCGGATTGCGCTTGTACGCGGTCGCGGTGACCTCCTGGAGGAACGCGATCGCCTCGAGGTTCTCGCGGCCGCCCGCACGATTCGGCCGCCACTTGCCGGGCTCGCGCGAGTAGTCGAGGTAGAGCATGCTCGCGACGGCATCGACGCGCAGTCCGTCGGCGTGGAACTCCTCGATCCAGTAGAGCGCGTTCGCGACGAGGAAGTTGCGGACCTCGGGACGGCCGAAGTCGAAGATGAGCGTGCCCCAGTCGGGATGCTCCCCGAGGAGCGGATCGGCGTGCTCGTAGAGCGGCGTGCCGTCGAAGCGGGCGAGCGCCCAGTCGTCGCGCGGGAAGTGCGCGGGGACCCAGTCGAGGATGACGCCGATCCCCGCGCGGTGCAGCGCGTCGACGAGGTGCCGGAACTCGTCGGGGCTGCCGAATCGCGACGTCGGCGCGTAGTAGCCCGTCACCTGGTAGCCCCAGGACGGGCCGTACGGGTGCTCCATGACGGGGAGGAACTCGACGTGGGTGACCCCGAGATCGCTCGCGTAGGCGACGAGCTCCTCGGCGAGCTCGAGATAGCTGAGGCCCGGGCGCCACGAGCCCAGGTGCACCTCGTAGACGCTCATCGGGCCGGTGTGCGGGTCGTGTGCGCTCCGACGCGCGAGCCAGTCCGCGTCGCCCCACGCGTAGTCGGAGCGCGCGACGCGCGAGGCGGTATGCGGCGGCACCTGCGTCCAGCGGGCGAGCGGGTCGACGTGGAGCCGCCAGGCGCCGTCGGCCGCGCGGATCGCGAACTTGTAGGCGTCGCCCGCCGCGATGCCCGGGACGAAGGCCTCCCAGACCCCGCTGCCGATCGCGGCGAGCGCGGGACCGTCCTCGGCGACCCAGCTCCAGCGGTCCCCGGCGAGCCGCACCTCGATCGCGTTCGGCGCCCAGACGGCGAACCACGCGCCCGCGACCCCGTCCCGCGTGCCCAGGTGCGCGCCGAGCGCGTCGGCGAGCCGCTCGTGCCGGCCCTCGGCGATGAGATGGAGGTCGATCGCGCCGAGGCCCTGCGCGCGAGCGTCGGTCACGGCGTCACCGTCGCGGGGTCGATCGCGAGCACGTGGACGGGCAGCTCGCGGGGATCGAGGCGCACCCAGTTCTGCCTGCCCCAGCGCCAGCGGGCCCCGGACAGGAGCTCGACGACGTCGAAGCCGGCGTCGGCGCGCAGGCCGAGGCGTTCGAGATCGAGGTAGACGTTCGCCTCGCGCACCGCGTGGGCGTCAAGGTTCGCGACGACGATGACGGTGTCGGGCGACCCCGTGCCCGTGAAGGCGCCGGGCAGGGACTTCGAGTAGACGAGGACGTCCTCCGAGTCGCTCCAGTGGGTCTCGAAGTTGCGCAGCTGGCGAAGCGCGGGGTGCTCGGCGCGGATCTCGTTGAGCCGGCCGATGAAGGGGGCGAGCGAGGCGCCCGAGCGCAGCGCACCGGCCCAGTCGCGCGCCTTGTACTCGTACTTCTCGTTGTCGGCGTTCTCCTCGGCTCCCGGCCGCGCGGTGTCCTCGACGAGCTCGTAGCCGGCGTAGACGCCCCAGGTCGGGGAGCCCGTCGCGGCGATCGCCGCGCGCACCTGGTAGCCCGCGCGCCCGCCGCGCTGCAGGTACTCGCTGAGGATGTCCGGCGTGTTGACGAACAGGTTCGGGCGCAGATACGCCGAGGTCTCGTGCGAGATCGAGGCGAGGAACTCCTGAAGCTCCTCCTTCGTGTTGCGCCAGGTGAAGTAGGTGTACGACTGCTGGAAGCCGGCGCCGGCGAGCGAGCGCAGCATCGCGGGCCGGGTGAACGCCTCGGCGAGGAACACGACCTCGGGATGGCGTTCGCGGAAGTCGGCCATGAGGCGCTCCCAGAACGCGAGCGGCTTGGTGTGCGGATTGTCGACGCGGAAGATGCGCACGCCCTGCGCGATCCAGTGCTCGAGGATCCGCACGACCTCGGCGTAGAGCCCGTCGGGGTCGAGGTCGAAGTTGATGGGGTAGATGTCCTGGTACTTCTTCGGCGGGTTCTCCGCGTAGGCGATCGAGCCGTCCGGCCGGTGCTGGAACCACTCGGGGTGCTCCGCCACCCACGGATGGTCGGGGGAGGCCTGGAGCGCGAAGTCGAGCGCGATCTCGATGCCGAGCTCGGCCGCCTTGCGGAGGAAGTGGCGGAAGTCGGCGAGCGTGCCGAGGTCGGGGTGGATCGCGTCGTGACCGCCGCGCGAGCCGTCCGCGAGGAAGCCGCCGACGGCCCACGGGCTGCCCGGATCGCCGGGCCGCGCCTCGGGGGAGTTGTCGCGCCCCTTGCGGTGCGCGACGCCGATCGGGTGGATGGGGGGCAGGTAGACGACGTCGAACCCCATCGCGGCGACGGCGGGGAGCCGGCGGGCGGCGGTGCGGAAGGTCCCGCTCGTCCAGGTGCCGTCCTTCGAGCGCTTCGCGCCCTCCGACCGGGGGAAGAGTTCGTACCACTGACCGACGCCCGCCCGGGTGCGCTCGACGACGACGACGTGCTCCTCCGACTCGGTCACGAGCGCGCGCAGGAGCGGTTCGCGCTCGATCGCGTCGGCGAGACGCGGGGCACGAGCGGCGGCCAGGCGCTCCCGCGGATCCCGGGTCCGGTCCCGGAGGGCCGCCGCGGCGTCACGGAAGGACTTGCGGCGCGGGACGAGGTCGAGCAGCACGGCGCCCGCCTCGAGCGTGAGCTCCTCGTCCTGGCCGGCCGCGAGCTTCGCGGCGGCGGTGTGCAGCCAGGATGTCCACTGGTCGCCCCAGGCGCGCACCCGGAACCGCCATTCGCCCGTCGCGTCGAGCAGGACGGGCGCCTCCCAGAGGTCGGTGCCCTCGCCCGTCAGGCGCATCCGGTGCGTGCTGAGGCCGCCATCCGGCGCCGTGAGCACGAGCTCGGCGCCGAGCCGGTCGTGGCCCTCGCGGAAGATCGTCGCCCGGAACGGCACGACCTCGCCGGCGTAGGCCTTCGCGGGCCAGCGGCCCTCGGGCTCGACCGGGCCGACGAACCGGATGGGGATGCGGCCGATCACGAGCCAAACCTACCGGTGCGACCCTTCGACTCGCTGCGCTCGCTCAGGGATCGGATGTCGATCCCTGAGCGAGGCCGCAGGCCGAGTCGAAGGGTCTCAGGCGAGGAAGCGGGAGAGGAACTCACGGGTGCGCTCCTCGCGCGGTGCCGCGAGCACCTGCTCGGGCGGGCCCTCCTCGAGCACCTCGCCGCCGTCGAGGAACACGATGCGATGCGCCACCTCCCGGGCGAACGCCATCTCGTGGGTCGCCATGAGGATCGTCGCCCCGTCGGCGGCGAGCTCGCTGACGAGGCCGAGCACCTCGCCGACGAGCTCGGGGTCGAGCGCGGAGGTGATCTCGTCGAGGAGGAGCACCTCGGGCTCGGTCGCGATCGCCCGCACGATCGCGGCGCGCTGCTGCTGACCGCCCGAGAGCCGATCCGGATGCTCCTTCGCGAGGTCGGCGAGGCCGATGCGGTCGAGGAGCGCGAGCCCCCGCTGCTCGGCCTCGCGCCTCGGCACGTCGTGCACGATCCGGGACGCGAGCGTGACGTTCTCCAGCACCGAGAGGTGGGGGAAGAGGTTGTAGCTCTGGAACACCGCCCCGAAGCGCGCGCGGATGCGGTTGGCGTCGACCCGCGGGTCGGAGATGTCCTGATCCGCGAGGAGGATCTGCCCGTCGTCGATCGTCTCGAGCAGGCCGAGGCAGCGCAGCAGCGTCGACTTGCCCGAGCCGCTCGCGCCGATGAGCGCGACGACCTCGTGCTTCGCGACCTCGACGTCGACGCCCCGAAGGACCTCGCGCTCGCCGAACGCCTTCCAGAGCCCCGTGGCCCGCAGCAGCGCCGTCACAGGAGCGACCCCGACTGCTCGCGCGTGCGCAGCCGCGCCGTGTACCAGTCCGTCAGGCGGATCGTGGGGATCGCGAGCAGGACGAAGAGGAGGCCCGCGACGACGTACGGCGTGAAGTTGTAGGTCTGGCCCTGGATGATCTGGGCCGCGCGCACCGCGTCGACCGCGCCGAGGATCGAGATGAGGCCGACGTCCTTCTGCATCGACACGAAGTCGTTCATGAGCGGCGGCGTCATCTTCCGCAGCGCCTGCGGCAGGACGATGCGTCGCATCGTCTGGCCGTGGCGGAGTCCGAGCGCGCGCGCCGCGAGGCGCTGGGAGGGATGGACGGCTTCGATCCCCGCCCGGATCACCTCGGAGACGTAGGCGGAGTAGGTGAGCGTCACCGCGATGACCCCGAGCACGATCGGCGGGATGCGCACGCCGACGATGGTCGGGATGCCGAAGCCGACGATGTAGAGCACGATGATGAACGGGATGCCGCGGAAGAGGTCGGTGTACGCCGCGGCGAGCGCCCGCAGCGGGAAGAACACCGGGCCGCGCAGCGTGCGCAGCACCGCGATGACGAGGGCGCAGGCGCCCACGGTGATGACCGAGAGCCCCATGACCTGCAGGTTGAGCAGGAAGCCGTCCCAGACCCTCGGCAGCGAGGCCCAGGCGATCTCCGGGTCGAAGAAGGCGCGCTGGACCTGAGACCACCCGGGCGTGTTGACGATGGTCAGCCAGACGATCAGCGCGAACGCGAGCGTCGAGCCGATCGCGACGAGCACCGAGCGCCGACCACGGCTGCGACGGTACCTGCGGCGATCGAGCTCGAGCTCGCTCGGCTGGTGGACGGTCATGGAGCGACGCTAGCGGAGCGTCACTTGAGCAGCGTCACACCCTGCCCGGAACCGAGCCACTCGTCGGTGATCGCCTGCAGCTGGCCGTTCGCCCGGAGCGCGTCGACCGCGGCGGTGACCGCGGCGGTCAGCGGCGAGTCCTTCGCGAGCAGGAGGCCCCACTCGTCGGGCACGCCGGCGCCCGGGAGCTCGCCGACGATGAACGAGTCCTCGATGTAGACGCCGGTCGCGTAGTAGGCGGTCGGCAGGTCGAGGACGATCGCGTCGATCTGCCCGGCCTGCAGCGCCGCGACGGCGTCCTCGTTCGAGTTGTAGAGCTGGGGGGCGACGTTCGGGGCGATCGCGTCCTCGATCGTGACCGCGCTCGTCGAGCCGGACATCGCACCGAGGAGCAGGTCCTTGAGACCGGCGATCGAGTCGACGCCGTCGGCGGCCCCGCCCGCGATCGCGACGACGGCCTGGCTCGCCTGGTAGTAGGGCGAGGAGAAGTCGACCGCCTGCTTGCGCTGCTCGGTGATCGTGTACTGCTGGATGTTGAAGTCGAACGACTTGGGGCCCGGCGCGATCGCCGCGTCGAAGCTCGTGCGCACCCACTCGACGTCCTCGGGCGCGAAGCCGAGCTCGTCGGCGACGGCGTAGGCGACCGCCGCCTCGAAGCCCTCGCCGGAGGCGGGGTCGTCGTCGATGACGTAGGGGAAGTAGGCGATGTCGCCGGTCGCGATCGTGAGCTTGCCGGGCGTGACGGTCTCGAGGCCGGTGCTGGGCGCGGGCGCCGCGTTCGCGGAGCAGGCGGCGAGGCCGACGGCGACGGTCGCCGCGGCGAGGGCCGCCGCGGCGCGCTTGAGCAGGAGGTTCTTGGGCATGCGTCCATTCTCCCGGAACGCGACCGCCGGCGTCGCAGTGCGACGGTGCGTTACGCCGCTACCACCGCGCGATGTCGGCGTAGCCGCCCGAGGTCGCCGCGAGGAGGTCGGCGGGCGCGAGCTCGATGTCGAATCCCCGCCGCCCGCCGCTCACGTAGACGGTCTCCCAGAGCTGGGCCGTCTCGTCGAGGAACGTCGGCAGCGCGGACTTCTGGGCGACGGGCGAGATGCCGCCGACGACGTATCCCGTCCGGCGCTCGGCGACCTCGGGTCGGGCCATGACCGCCCGCTTGCCGCCGGCGCATGCGGCGAGCGCCTTGAGGTCGAGGCTCGCGGACACGGGGACGACGCCGACGACGAGGCCCGTCCCGTCGACGTCGGCGAGGAGGGTCTTGAAGACGCGGTCCGGATCGACGCCGAGCGCCTCGGCGGCTTCGAGGCCGTAGCCCTTCGCCGGATCGGCCTGGGATCGGGCGAGGTAGTCGTGGGGGATGAACGCGATGCCCGCGCGCGCGAGCGCGATCGTCGCGGGCGTCCCGGTCGCCACTACAGGTCGGTCGGCGCGGTCGCGTCGTTGCCGATCAGGATGCCGTCCTGGATGGCCTGCATCCGCAGCGCGACCTTCGTCCCGACGTCGATCCCGTAGGCGCGGTACTTCTCGCGGATCCGCTTGAGGTAGCTCTTCGCGGTCTCCTCGGAGATCTGCAGCTGGTAGGCGACCGACTTCACGGGCTCGCCCGTCGCGTAGAGCGCCATGACCCGCCGCTCCTGGGCGGAGAGCCGCGGCGAGGAGGTGTCCGGCCCGCCGTTGACGGCGAGGTCGAGCTCGGCCGAGATGAACACGTCGCCCTGGGCGGCGGTCCGCAGCGCCTCGATGATCATCTCGGCGTCCTCGGTCTTGACGAGGTAGCCGAGCGCACCGGCCGCGAGCGCCTCGCGGATGATCGACGGCTCGGAGTAGGTGCTCATCAGGACCGCGGTCACCCCGGCCGACTTGAGCAGCGAGATCTTGACGCTGACCGGGATGTTGTCCTTGAGGTCGACGTCGAGCAGGACGATGTCCATCGGGAAGGACGGGTGCGACACGAGCTCCGGCCAGGTCGGGACGGCGGCGACGAGCTCGATGTCGCTCGCGGCGTTGCGGAGCCACTCGGTGAGCGCGCCGAGCAGCATGCGGTGATCGTCGACGATCGCGAGCTTGATGGTCATCGGGTCCCTTCAGGAGTCCGTTCTACCACGCGCGGGGCCGCGAGGCGCGGGGACGAGGCAGTGGATCTCGATTCGCATGCCGATCCCGTCGAGGGCCTCGCGGTAGCGGCCGACACGGGCGAAGTGCTCCCAGACCCCCGGATCGATCATCATCCGGGTGGATCCCGGCACGTCGACGCGGATCGAGACGGTCTCGAAGTGGTCGGTCGCGATCGCCCTCGTCGCCGCGTCGAAGGAGAGCACGATCTGCTCGTGCGGCGAGCGCTTGGAGATGCTCCGCTCGTCGTGGAGCAGCCAGATCGCCGAGAGCAGCGCGGCCCGCTGGCGGGTGTTCAGCAGGCCGGCGGCCGAGCTCGGGTCCGTCACCCGCACCTTCTCGCCGAGCAGGCTCGACTCCTCGATCGCGAGGCCGAGCCAGGTCTTGCTCCGGCTCTCGAGGAGATGCAGGCGCAGCTCGGTCGCGAGGCTCCCGGCGCGCTTCGCGACCTCCTCCGAGAGGGGCAGCCGCATCCGCCCGTCGGCGACCGCGCTGAGCAGGCTCTCGGCCGCGAGGTCGAGCCGGGCGAGCTGCTCCGAGGCCTCGATCCCGACGGTCAGCCGGGGGGCGGCGATCGCGGAGTGGGAGAGCATCTCCTCCGTCTCGCGGCGCATGAGCCGGCGGAAGCTTCCCGTGATGACCGCCGCGACGAGGACGGGGAAGAGCATCTTGCAGAGCGTGTAGACGGTCTCGTGGATCACGGGGGTCTCGTAGCCGCCCATGAAGGCCCAGAGCACGCCGGTCATCAGGGCGAGGCCGATCGCGGTCGCGAAGATCTGCGTCGTCGATCGCGTCACGAGGGCGAGGACGAGCGAGATGCTCGCGGAGAGCCCGACGGTGAAGGCGTCTCCCGGGCTCGGCATGCCCCACGAGGCGACGAGGTCGAGCAGGATGACGAGGACGAGCGCCGCGTACCAGAGCGCGAACAGCCAGTTCGGCAGGTGCTCGCCGAGGACCCGGGTGACGATGACGATCGCCGCATCGGCGACGATGAGCACCGCCCAGCCGGTGAAGACCGCCACGGTGTCCCGGTAGTCGCCGATCCGCTCGATCGTGTTCGCGAAGTCGAAGGCGATCTGGAAGGCGAGGATGAGCGTCGTGCCGATCCAGAGCCGCCGCATGCCGATCGCGGCATGGCGCCGGCCCCTCGATCGCGCGGCGAGCGCGACGGCGCTCATCGGGGCACCTCGAGCAGGACCGTCGTGCCGGCGCCCGGCGAGGAGAAGAGCCGCGCGCTTCCCCCGAGCTCAGCGAGCCGGGCGACGACCGACTCCTTGATGCCGAGCCGTTCGTTCCCGACCTCATCGACCTCGAAGCCGCGCCCCGCGTCCGTGACCATCGCGCGCACGACGCGCTCGTCCTCCGTGATCGTGACGTGGGCGAGGACGACGCCGCTGTGCCGCCTGACGTTCTCCAGGCACTCGCTGATCGCGAACAGGAAGGCGTCGAGCACCCCCGGGGGGAGCATGATCCTCGCCGCCCCGTGCCAGCTGACGTCGAGCCCGAGCTGGTCGAAGCGCTGCTTGACCGAGTCGAGCGTGGTCCCGAGCGTCGTCTCCTCGACGGGCTCGGGCCGGTAGCCGGCCCCGGGGAGCGTGAAGAGCGGCTCGCCGAGCCGGAGCTGCCGCAGCAGGTGCGCGTCGTTCCTCGCCTGCTCGCGCAGGGCGTCCTCGGAGACGCCGCGCCCGGAGTGCGCGAGGAGGGTCAGGGTCGCGAGGACCGTGTCGTGGAGCAGCCTGGCGTTCTGCCGGCGATGCGCCTCGAGCTCGCTCGCCTGCCGTTCGGCGCGGTGGGCGCGCCCGACCTCGGCGACCTGGCGCAGCGCCGGCGGGATCGAGGAGGAGAGCAGGTAGCCCACCGCGTGCGCGAGGAGGCAGCCGAGCAGGAGCACGATGACGACGACGAGGCGGTTGGCGGGAGTGATCGCGATCGCGCCGACGCCGATGCCGAGGAGGCAGCCGATCCAGAACCAGAACCAGCCGATCCGGTAGGCGAGCAGCGCCATGAGCGTGCCCGGGACGGCGGCGCCGAGCAGTGGCACGAGCGCGAGGCCGGTCGAGGCGCTCGGTGCCGGAGTGCCGAAGGCGATGATGAGCGTGATCACGATCGCGCAGCCGAGGAGGCCGCCCGCCCAGCGCAGCGTGCGGTGGCTCTGCAGCATCGAGATGCAGACGACGGCGAGGACGTAGAGGGGGACCGCGGTCCAGAACGCGACGAGACCCCACGAGTCGGGCGTCGCGAGCACGGCGAAGGACGCGATGATGCCCGCGAGGCCGTACGCCCTCGCGCCCTGTCGGAGCAGGCGGTCGCGCTTCACCTGGATCGGATCCATGACGCACTCATCTTGCCGCAGAAGCGGAGGAAGGCTCGCTGTCCCCCTAACTGGGGTCGGTCTGAATCGTGCGCACCCCAACTACCCTCCATAGTCGGAGGGGCATTGCACCCAGGGGGAAACAGCCGGGGGTCGCGGCGCGGCCCCCGGCAACCCGGCACTCAGGACGCGATGAGGCGGCGCAGCTGCGCGCCGACGACCTCGGACTCGATGAGGAACGCGTCGTGGCCGAACTCGCTGACGATGAGGTGCGGACGCGTCCCGTCGATGTTGCCGGGCGCGGCGGCGGCGATGCGCTCCTGGTCGGCGACGGGGAAGAGCCGGTCGGAGTCGATCGCGAGGACGAGCGTCGGCATCGTGACGCGGGCCAGGGCGGCCTCGACGCCGCCCCGGTCGCGGCCGACGTCGTGCGAGCTCATCGCCGTCGCGACCGTGATGTAGCTGTTCGCGTCGAAGCGCCGCGGGAACTTGTTGCCCTGGAAGTCGAGGTAGGACTCGACCGCGTAGCGTCCGCCTTCGCCGAGCGGGGAGCGCGTCGACTGCCAGCTGCGCTCGAAGCGCTGGTTGAGTTCGTGCGGGGACCGGTAGTCGAGGAGCGCGATGCGGCGCGCGAGCGCGAGCCCGCGGTGCGGGCCCTCGCCGTCGGGCGCCTCGTAGTAGTCGCCGTCGTTGAACGCGGGGTCGGTGTGGATCGCCTCGACCTGCAGCGCGTTGTGGGCGATCTGGTCGGCCGTCGTGATCGCGGGGGAGGCGAGGATCGCGAGCCGCTCGACCCGCTCGGGCGCGCTCACGCCCCACTCGAGCGCCTGCATGCCGCCCATCGACCCGCCGACGACGAGCGCCCAGCGCTCGATGCCGAGGCGGTCGGCGAGCGCGACCTGCGCGGCGACCTGGTCGCGGATCGTCGTGAAGGGGAACCGCGCGCCCCATTCGCGGCCGTCGGGGGCGAACGCGACCGGCCCGCTCGTGCCCTGGCAGCCGCCGAGCATGTTCGGCACGACGACGAACCACTTCTCGGTGTCGAGCGCGAGCCCCGGCCCGACGACGTCCGCCCACCAGCCGCCCGTCGGATGGCCCGGACCCGGCTCGCCCGTGACGTGCGAGTCGCCGGTCAGCGCATGACAGACGAGGATCGCGTTCGTCCGCGACTCGTCAAGGGTCCCGAACGTCTCGTAGGCGACGCGGAGGCTCGGCAGGCTCCCGCCGCGCTCGAACTCGAAGGCGCCGAGGCTCGCGAAGCGGCGGTTGCCGGGGTGGTCGCCCTCCCGCCATCCGCCCGTCGCGGGCGGCTTGCCGACGAGCTCGCGGACGTTCTGGTCCGTGATGAAGGCCGAGGGGAACGAGTCCTCGGGGGTCTGCCAGTCCATGTGCCGTTTCGCGGGTCGAGTAGCGCGAAAGCGCGCACTCGCAGGCTACTCGACCCGCGCTGCCGGGTTACGACGCGGCGGCGGTCGCCGACTTCGCCCGCGCGGCGGCGAATCCGAGCTCGAGATCGGCCTTGAGGTCCTCGACGTCCTCGATGCCGACCGAGAGGCGCACGAGGCCCGGCGTGACGCCGGTCGTGAGCTGCTGCTCGGGGGTCAGCTGCGAGTGCGTCGTCGACGCCGGGTGGATGATGAGGCTGCGCACGTCGCCGATGTTCGCGAGGTGGCTGAACAGCTTGACGTTCTCCACGAGCGCCTTGCCCGCGTCGACTCCGCCCTTGAGCTCGAAGGAGAGGACCGCGCCGACGCCCTTCGGGGCGTAGCGGTTCGCCGCCTCGTACCACGGGCTCGACGGGAGCCCCGAGTAGTTGACGCTCGCGACGTCCTCGTGGGCCTCGAGCCACTCGGCGATCTCCTGCGCGTTCTTCGTGTGCCGCTCGAGCCGCAGGCTCAGCGTCTCGATGCCCTGGAGGACCGAGAACGACGAGTCGGGGGAGAGGGCCGCGCCGGTGTCGCGCAGCAGCTGCACGCGGATCTTGATGATGTAGGCGATCGCGTCGCCGAGGACGCCCGTGTAGCTCGCGCCGTGGTACGACGGGTCCGGCTCGGTGAGGCCGGGGAACTTGTCGACGTGCTCGGACCACTTGAAGCGCCCGCCGTCGACGATGAGGCCCGCGATGACGGTGCCGTGGCCCCCGAGGAACTTCGTCGCGGAGTGGACGACGACGTCGGCGCCGTGCTCGAACGGGCGGATCAGGTAGGGGGTCGCGATCGTGTTGTCGACGATGAGCGGGAGGTCGTGCGCGTGCGCGATCTCGGCGATCCTCGCGATGTCGAGGACGTTGATCCGCGGGTTGCCGATCGTCTCGGCGAACAGCGCCTTGGTGTTCGGCCGGATCGCGGCCTCCCACTCGGCCGCGTCGTCCTGGTCCTCGACGAAGGTGACCTCGATGCCGAGCTTCGCGAGGGTGTACTTGAAGAGGTTGTAGGTCCCGCCGTAGATGCTCGACGAGGAGATGATGTGGTCGCCGCTGCTGGCGATGTTGAGGATCGCGTAGGTGATCGCCGACGATCCGGAGGCGACGGCGAGCGCGGCGGTGCCGCCCTCGAGCGCGGCGATGCGCTGCTCGAGCACGTCGGTCGTCGGGTTCATCAGGCGCGTATAGATGTTGCCGAACTCGGCGAGCGCGAAGAGGTTCGCGGCGTGCTCCGTCGAGTCGAATACGTAGGAGGTCGTCTTGTAGATCGGCGTCGCCCGCGAGTGCGTCGTCGGGTCCGGCGCGGCGCCGGAGTGAACCTGCTTGGTCTCGAAGCGCCAGTCGGACATGGCTTCCTCTTTCGTCTCGGGGTGCGCCGGCGCGCGCCGACTCCCGGGAGAGCCTAGGAACCCGCGTCCTGGCGGGCAAACCTCCGCGACTCGCGGTGTAACACTCGGGGTACGTTCCAAAAGGCGACTACTCGTGAGAGAGTAGTCGCGTGTCATCAATCCGGCTCTTCGTCCTCGACGCGCTCGCGCGGCACGGCGAGATGCACGGGCATCAGCTGCGCCACCTCGCCGAGCAGGAGCGGGTGGCGCTCTGGACCGACATCACGGTCGGCGCGCTCTACGGCGCCCTCAAGCGCCTCGCCGCCGACGGCCTCATCGCCGCCGTGCGCACCGAGCAGATCGGCGGATACCCCGAGCGGCAGGTCTGGGACATCACCCGCGACGGCCGCGGGGTCCTCGCCGCGCTACGCGAGGACGCCCTGCGCGGGATCGTCCTCCGCCCGGATCCCGTCGACCTCGGACTCGCCCGCCAGGACCCCGAGCGGCTCGACGAGGTCCCCGGCCTGATCGCGTCCCGCCTCGCCGGCCTGCGATCGATGCTCGCCGAGGCGGAGGGCCACGAGCGCACCGCAGCGCCCTACCTCACGCCCCTCGAGGCCCGGGTCCTCGGCCACAAGCACGCCCGGATCGCCGCCGAGATCGCCTGGCACGAGCGCCTCCTCGCCGACCTGCCGGAGCTCCTCGCCGAGGAGACGGCCCGAAGGGAGCATCCCCATGACTGAGACGGCCTCACCGATCCGCAGCCGCGTCGCGCTCGTCGCGCTCATCCTCGGCGCCGCGATGATGATGCTCGACGTGACGATCGTCAACGTCGCGCTCCCGACGCTGCGCGACTCGATCGGGGCGGATGAGTCGACGCTCGCCTGGATCGTCTCCGGCTATTCGCTCGCCGGCGGGCTCACGCTCATCCCCGCGGGACGGCTCGGCGATCGGATCGGGCACAAGCCGGTCTTCGTCGTCGGCATCGTCATCTTCACGCTCGCGAGCCTGTGGTGCGGACTCGCGAGCGACGGGACGCAGCTCGTCATCGCGCGCGTCATCCAGGGCCTCGGCGGCGGCCTCTTCTTCCCCGCGATCGGCGCCTTCATCCAGCTGCTCTTCGACGGCCGCGCGCGAGGCCGGGCGTTCGCCGTCCTCGGCGCGTCGATCGGGGTGTTCACCGCCCTCGGGCCGCTCGTCGGCGGGCTCATCATCGAGGCGTTCGGCGACCAGGACGGCTGGCGCTGGATCTTCTTCGTCAACCTGCCGATCGGCGTCCTCGCGCTCGTCGGCGCACTCGTGCTGCTGCCGCGCGGCGTCGAGACCCGTGCCGAACGCGGCTTCGACGGCTTCGGCCTCGCCCTCGTCGCGGCGGGCCTCGTCGCGATCCTCGTCCCGCTCATCCAGGGCGAGGAGGCCGGCTGGCCCTGGTGGACGTGGACGTCCATGGCGGCGGGGCTCGCGCTGCTCGTCGGCTTCGGCTGGTGGGAGCTCGGCCGCGCGCGGCGCGAGCGGGTCCAGATGGTCCCGCCGCGGCTCTTCTCGCACGCGTCGTTCACCGGCGGGGTCATCCTCGGCTTCGTCTACTTCGCGTCCTTCACGAGCATCTTCTTCGTCATCGCCCTCTACTGGCAGTCGGGTCTCGGCTTCAGCGCGCTGGAGTCCGGCCTCGCGGTCCTGCCCTTCTCGCTCGGCGCGGTCGTCGGCGCGGCGCTGAGCGAGCGGCTCTCGCGCCGTCTCGGCCGCGGCGTCCTCGTCCTCGGCACGGCGAGCGTCGCCGTCGGCTTCCTCGCGCTCTGGCTCGTCGTCCTCCTCGTCGACCCCGCCGCGATGACGATGTGGCTCATCTTCGCCCCGCTGCTCGTCGCGGGCTTCGGGAACGGCTGCTTCATCGCGCCGAACATCCAGTTCATCGTCGCGACCGTCGAGCGCCACGAGGCGGGGGCCGCGCAGGGGGTCATCAACACCATCCAGCGCGTCGGCGCGGCAGCCGGCGTCGCGATCGTCGGCGCGATCTTCTTCGGCGCGCTCGATACGAGCGGCGTCGCGGTCGTCGCGCCGCAGGGGCCGGCGGCGATCCAGGCCGCGCTCGCGGCGGCGTTCACGGACAGCGCACGCTGGGCGCTCCTCGCCTCCGCGATCGGCGCGATCATGGCGTTCTGCCTCGTCTGGACACTGCCCAAGCGGGTCGCGCAGCCCTCGGCCGAGGTCGTCGCAGGCGGCTGAGCGCGCCCGTCCGCGTGTGAAGGAGGAGTGAACGCGAGCCGATAGGCTGCCGTCGTGACCAAGGGCGGTGCGGGGCGACGGGGCCTCGCGCTCGCGATCGTCATCGTCGGCATCTGCATGGTCATGCTCGACACGACCGTCGTCAACGTCGCACTGCCGGCCTTCGAGCGGTCGCTGCACGCGAACGACTCGCAGCTGTCCTGGATCGTCACCGGCTACACGCTCGCGAGCGGGATCTCGCTCATCCCCGCGGGACGGCTCGGCGACCGGATCGGCCACAAGCCCGTCTTCCTCGTCGGTCTCGCAGTCTTCACGCTCGCGAGCCTGTGGTGCGGCCTCGCCCAGAGCGCCGACGAGCTCGTCGTCGCCCGCGTCGTGCAGGGGCTCGGCGGCGGCATCTACTACCCGACCGTGACCTCGTTCATCCAGGTGCTCTACTCGGGCCGGGCGCGCGGCAGGGCATTCGGGCTGATGGGCTCGGTCATCGGCATGACGACGGCGCTCGGACCGCTCCTCGGCGGCATCCTCATCGAGACGATCGGGGTGCAGGACGGCTGGCGCTGGATCTTCTTCGTCAACATCCCGATCGGCGTCGTCCTGTCCGTCGCGGGCCTCGCCCTCCTGCCGCGCGGGCGCGTGCCGGGACCGCAGCGCTCGGGGATCGACCCCTTCGGCATCCTGCTCGTCGCGATCGGGCTCGTCGCGATCATCCTCCCGCTCGTGCAGTCCTCCGAAGGAGGATGGCCCGCCTGGACCTGGAGCCTCGTCGCGATCGGGGCGTTCGTCCTCGCCGGGTTCTATCTCTGGGAGAAGCGGGTCGAGCGCCGCGGCCGGGCGCCGCTCGTCCCGCCGCACCTCTTCGCCCATCGCTCGTTCACGGGCGGCGTCGTCAACGGCACGGCGTTCTTCGCCGCGTTCACGACGATCTTCTTCGTGCTCTCGATCTACTGGCAGACCTCGCTCGGCTACTCGGCGCTCGAGACGGGGCTCATGATGGTGCCGAACTCGCTCGCGAGCGTCATCGGCGCCTTCCTCAGCGAGCGCGCGACGCACCGCTTCGGCCGCGGCGTGCTCGTCATGGGCGCGGGCGCCGTCTCGATCGGACTCGTCTGGCTCGTCGCCGTCGTGCTGCTCGTGCCGCCGGAGCGCACCGACTGGCTCACGGTGCTCGTCCCGACCGTGCTCATCGGCTTCGGGACCGGCTACTTCATCGCGCCGAACACCCAGTTCATCGTCGCGACGGTCGACCCCGCGGAGGCGGGCGCGGCCTCCGGGGTCGTCTCGACGGTCCAGCGGCTCGGCGCGGCGATCGGCATCGCGATCGTCGCCGCGGTGTTCTTCGGGGTGAGCGGCGCCGCCGGGCCGGCGGTCGGCGTCCCGGTCGCGATCGGGGTGAGCGCGCTGCTGTCGCTCATCGCGTTCGCGCTCGTCTACACGCTGCCGAAGCGGCTCCCGGAGCTCCACGGATAGACACGGACAGACATGGAAAGGTGGTCCGCATGGCGAATCGAGCGGTGATCACGGGTGCGTCGAGCGGCATCGGGGAGGCGACGCTCAGGCGCTTCCGCGCCGCGGGCTGGGAGGTGCTCGGGGTCGCGAGGCGCGCCGATCGCCTCGAGGCGCTCGCGGCCGAGACGGGCGCCGAGGTGCTCGTCGCGGACGTCACGGTCGAGGCCGACGCCCTGCGGATCGCGGAGCGCGCCTCCGAGCTCGGCGGCGCGCACGTCCTCGTCAACAACGCCGGGGGCGCCTTCGGCCTCGCCTCGGTCGAGCACTCCTCGGCCGAGGAGTGGCGCCGGATGTACGAGGTCAACGTCATCGGCCTCAAGCTCGTGACCGCGGCCCTGCTGCCGATCCTGCGCCGCTCGATCGCGCCATCGCCGGGCCTCGCGGTCGAGGATGTCGCGAGCATCGTCAACATCACCTCGGTCGCCGCGTACACGCCCTACGAGAACGGCGGGGGATACAACGCGGCGAAGTTCGCGGCCCGGGCGGTCAACGCGGTGCTGCGCCTCGAGCTCTCGGGCGAGCCGATCCGCGTCATCGAGGTCGCGCCGGGGATGGTGAGCACGGAGTTCTCCCTCGTGCGCTTCGAGGGGGACCGGGCGAGGGCGGACGCCGTCTACGAGGGCGTCCACGAGCTCTCGGCGGACGACGTCGCGGCCGAGATCGTGCACGCCTGCGAGCGCCCGCCGCACATCGACCTCGACCTCGTGACCGTCAAGCCCGTCGCCCAGTCGGCCCAGTACAAGATCCACCGAGGCCCGCTCCGGGTCGCCTCCGCCCCGCCCGACCCCAGGTGATTGCCCACTTCCCGGCCTGAACCAGGGGTGTTTGCCCGGTTTCCGGGCAAACACCCCTGGTGGGAGGTGGGTCAGGAGCGAGCGGTGGCCCGGCGCAGGGCGAGGTAGCCGAGCGCGGTCGCGATCGCGATGGGGATGAGCAGCAGCGGGTAGGAGCCTGCGAAGCCGAGCGTGCCGAAGAACGACCCGACCGCCGCCCACGAGTCGGTCAGCGCGATCCAGGCGATGCCGCCGACGAGCAGGAGCGCGAGCACCGCGAAGAAGCCGATCAGTCCGAAGGTGCGCCACCGCACGAAGAGCGCGCCCGCGACGAGCCCGACCGCCGTGAAGAACAGCATGAGCAGGAAGGCGTACCAGACGCGGGCGAACGGGCCGTCGTCGCCGAAGTAGACCGCGGCGAACATGTGGCCGCCGAGGCCCCAGCCGCCCGTGGCCTCCTCGACGACCGCGAGGATGCCGAACACGATCGCCCAGCCGGCCCCCGAGACGGCGAGCGCCGCGAGCGTGCCGAGGTAGTAGTCGCGCCTGGTCGCGCCGAAGCCGAGCGCGAAGTGGAAGGTGCGGTTCATCGCCTGGACCGCCACGACGAGCATCCAGACGAAGATGAACAGGCTCGCGCCGCTCCAGGTGGTCCCCTCGTTCATCCCCTCGCCGCCGTCGCTCGCGGAGAGGCTCACGATGAGCCAGATGAGCCAGTTCATCAGGAAGATGAACCCGTAGATGCCGAGCGGCATCCAGGCGACCGTCATGGGGTTGGCGAAGTGGAGCTTGAAGACCGCGAGGATGCGGCTCGGACGCCGGGTCACGGGGACCTCGGCGACGGTGGCGACGGCATTCATCGGTTCACGACCTCCGGCTCGGTGGCGCCCGTCAGTCGTACGACGAGCTGCTGCAGGGACACGGGTGCGAGCTCGAGGCCCGCGGCGATCGCCTCGGCGCGCTCGGCCTCGGTGAGGCGGCTGACGGTCGCGGAGGCGAGTCCGCCGATCCCGTCGCGGTGCAGCACCTCGCGGCCCGCGACGAAGGCGTCGACCGCGGCGCGCGGCCCGACGACCGAGGCGGCCGTGCCGCGGAGCTCCTCCGCGTCCGCGTCGACGATGAGGCGGCCCCGGTCGATGACCAGGACGTGCTCGAGCAGGTCGGCGACCTCGTCGATCAGGTGCGTCGAGAGCACGACCGTGCGCGGACGCTCGGCGATGTCGCCGAGCAGGCGGTCGTAGAAGAGCTGCCGCGCCGAGGCGTCGAGCCCGAGGTACGGCTCGTCGAAGAAGGTCAGGGGCGCGCGCGACGCGAGCCCGACGATGACGCCGACCGCGGAGAGCTGACCGCGCGAGAGCTTCTTGATCTTGCGCTTGACCGGCAGCCGGAACTCCTCGACGAGCTGCTGCGCGAACGCCTCGTCCCAGTTCGGGAAGAACCACTTGGCCGAGCGCAGCACGTGCCGCGGCTCGAAGTCGTCGGGGTAGCGCTGGCTCTCGCGGATGAAGCAGAGCTGGTCGAGGACGTCGGCATGCTCGACGGGGGACCTGCCGAACACCTCGACGCGGCCCTCGGTCGGGAACTCCTGGCCGGTCAGGAGCGACATGAGCGTCGTCTTGCCCGCGCCGTTGCGGCCGAGCAGGCCGTAGACCCGGCCCGCCTCGAGCCGGAAGCCGACGTCGTCGACCGCGGCGAGCGAGCCGTAGCGCTTCGTGAGACCGCTGACGTGGACGATCGCGTTCATCAGGCGGACCTCCCGTCGGCCGTCCGGATCATCGCGGCGACCTGCTCGGCGGGGATGCCGAGCTTCGCGGCCTCTGCGAGGAGCGGGGTGACGTACTGGCTGCGGAAGCGATCGCGCCGGGCGGCGATGAGCCGCTGGCGAGCGCCCGGACTGACGAACATGCCGATGCCTCGTTTCTTGTAGAGGATCCCCTCGTCGACCAGCAGGTTCACGCCCTTGCCGGCCGTGGCCGGGTTGATGCGCAGATACGCCGCGAACTCGTTCGTCGAGGGGACCTGGGTGTCCTCGGGCAGCACGCCTGCGATGATGTCGTTCTCGATCTGCTCAGCGACCTGGCTGTAGATCGGACGCCCCTCATCCATGGGTCGCACTCCTTCGGTGGTTCATTACTCAACTAATGAACCACCGAAGGAGTGCGATGTCAAGCCCTCAATCCGAGAGCGGCTCCCCGAAGGCGTCCCTCGGCACGAGGAAGAGCAGGATCGCCGCGACGAGCGCGCCGCCGCCGCAGATCGCCCAGACCGTGATGTAGCCCGAGAGGCTCGCGGCGGTCGTGGCCGCCGAGGAGATGCCCGCCGAGAGCACGATCCCGAACACCGTCGAGGCGAAGGAGCCTCCGATCGTCTTCGTGGTGTTCGTCAGCGCAGCGGCGATGCCCGTCTGACCGGGCGGCGCCGCGGCCGCCGCGGTCGCCGGCAGGGCCGCGACGAGCGCACCGCAGCCGAGGCCCGCGAGGATGAGCGGCGGGAGGAAGACGCCGAGCGAGTCGTGCAGGGGGATGAGCGCGAAATAGCCGAACGCGACGAGGAAGGTCGCGGCGATGAGCACGATCCGCGGTGAGACGCGCTTGGAGAAGATCGCGAAGAGCAGCGCGCCGACGGCGAGCGACAGGATGTACCCGCCGATCACGAGCGAGGTGTCGTCGAGCCCGAGGCCGTAGCCGAGCGGCCGGCCGCCGACGAGCTCGTCGGGGTCCGTCGCGGCATAGGTCGCGAGCGGCACCTGCGCGCCGAGGAGCGAGATGCCGACGAGCCCCGCCGTCAGCTGGACCGGCCACATCGTCCGGCGGCGCAGCACTCTGAGGTCGATCGCGGGGTCCTTCTGGCGCAGCTCCCACCAGCCGAAGGGCAGCAGCAGGAGGATCCCGAGGGCGACGATCGCCCACGCCCACCAGGTGCCCGGCCCGTTCAGCGACATGAACCGCAGGCCGGCGGTGACGCCGACGAGCGCGAGCCCGAGGAGCACGAAGCCCTGCCAGTCGAGCGTGCGCCCCGGCATCGGCGTCGACTCCGGGACGCCGAAGAGGATCGCGAAGAACACGAGCGTCACGGCGATCGCGGGCATCGCGAGCGTGAACGGGATGCTCTCGTCCGCCCAGCCGAAGACGCGTCGGCCGAGCAGGGCGCCGGCGATCGCCCCGAGCTGCAGCGCGAGCACGAGCGTGCCGGCCGCGCGCCGGGTCGTCGCCGCGCCGACGCCGGTCGTCCGGCCGCGGTCGAAGATGAGCGCGACCTCGAGCGGCAGCCAGACGGCGTAGAACCCCATGAAGGACCAGGCGATGAGGAAGGACGTGAAGTCGCCCGCGACGACGAGCCACCAGGTGAAGACGAGGGTGAGGGCCGTCGAGACGAGCAGCATGCGCTTGTGGCCGAACATGTCGCCGAGCTTCGCGAGCAGCGGCACGGAGAGCGCCGAGACGAGGAGCTGGCCGGCCTCGAACCAGTTGAACTCGGCGTCGGTGATGCCGAGATGGTCGATGAGCTGGGGGACGAGCGGGACGTAGTAGCCCTGGAGGATCCCGCTGACGAGCTCGAGGCAGAACAGCCAGCCGATGATCCGGAAGGTGGTCCGGGCGAACGACCTCCGCTCCGGCTCGATCCCGATCGCGTCGCCCCGCGCCTGCGGAAGGGTCATGGCCGGTAGCGTATCGGCATGCCGGGGGACGAGCGCGAGATCCTGACCTGGACCAGATTCGGCGAGTCGAACCGCGAGCTCGCGACCGTCATCCGGCTCTCCGGCTACCGGCCGGACCTCGTCGTCGCGATCGCCCGCGGCGGCATGCTCTTCGCTGGCGGGCTCGCCTACGCGCTCGGGATCAAGGCCTGCGACGCCCTCAACATCGAGTTCTACACCGGGATCGGCGAGACGCTGCCCGAGCCCGAGATCCTCGCGCCGCATCTCGACCTCGACTCGCTCGCGGGGGCGAAGGTGCTGCTCGTCGACGACGTCGCTGACTCGGGCCGGACGCTGCGGCTCGCGGTCGACCTGCTCGCCGAGCGCGCCGCCCAGGTGCGCTCCGCGGTGCTCTACACGAAGCCGACGACGATCATCCAGCCCGACTACACCTGGGCGACGACGGACCGCTGGATCGTCTTCCCCTGGTCGGCCGAGCCGCCCGTCGGGGATCTAGGCTCGGAGAGTGCCGCGGTCCCTGTCTGAGCTCGTCGACCCGGGATGGGCGAGGGCGCTCGCGCCCGTCGAGGCGAACGTCGCGGCGATGGGCGACTTCCTCCGCGCCGAGCACGCCGCCGGTCGCCGCACGCTGCCCGCGGGGGAGCACGTCCTGCGGGCGTTCTCCTACCCCCTCGACGCCGTCCGCGTGCTCATCGTCGGACAGGACCCGTACCCGACGCCCGGTCATCCCATCGGCCTGTCGTTCGCGGTCGAGCGCTCGGTGCGCCCGATCCCGCGCTCGCTCGCGAACATCTACCGCGAGCTGCGCGACGATCTCGGGATCGAGCCGCCTGCCCACGGCGACCTCACCGCGTGGGCCGAGCACGGCGTCATGCTCCTCAACCGCGTGCTCACCGTCCAGGCGGGCAGTTCCGGCTCGCATCGGGGCAAGGGCTGGGAGGCGGTGACCGAACAGGCGATCCGAGCGCTCGCGGCGCGCGGCGGCCCGCTCGTCGCGATCCTCTGGGGCCGTGACGCCGGCACGCTCGCGCCCATGCTCGGCGACGTCCCCTCGATCCGCTCGCCGCATCCCTCGCCCCTGTCGGCCTCGGCCGGCTTCTTCGGGTCGAAGCCCTTCTCCCGTGCGAACGAGCTGCTCGTCGCGCAAGGCGGCGACGCCGTCGACTGGCGGCTCGCCCCGACGTAGGGTGAGGGAATGGTGCTGGTGGACGAGGAGTACGACCCGAAGCGCGCATACCGTGCCGCGAAGCGGCGCAGGCCCGATCCGGTCGCGGCGAGCGGGTTCACGATCCGCGACGCGGTCGTCGCCGACGTCCCGGACTGCCGCGCGATCTACAACTACTACGTCGAGAACTCGACCGTGACGTTCGACGAGGAGCGGCTGACCCACTCGCAGTTCCGGGCGAAGTTCACGAAGGCGCAGAAGCACGACTGGCCGTGGCTCGTCGCGGAGAGCCCGGGCGGCGAGATCCTCGGGTACGCCTACCTCTCGACGTATCGCGACCGATCCGCATACCGGTACACAGTCGAGGACGCGATCTACCTGGGGCCTGCGGCGACGGGCAAGGGGATCGGGCGGGCACTGCTCACCGAGCTCATCGAGCGCGCCAAGGCGGGAGGATTCCGCGAGATCGTCGCGGTCGTCGCCGACCATGGCGCGGAGGGCTCGATCGTCCTCCACGAGAAGCTCGGCTTCAAGGAGATCGGCCGGATGGGCCGGGTCGGCTACAAGTTCGACCGCTGGCTCGGCACGATCTTCCTGCAGCTCTCGATCAAGAAGTAGGGCTGCGCGGCAGGTAGCCGCCGTCGGCGAGCCCGGCCTCGATCTCGAATCGGTTGCGCAGCGGGTCGCGGCCTGCGGCGAGATAGAGCGGGATGAACGCGAGCCCGAAGCGCCGCCACTGGGCCTGGTGCACCCGCTCGTGCGCGAGCACCCGATCGTCGACGGTGCGCGAGGTGAGGAACACCCCGCCGACGGTCGTCCCGCCTCGGCCGAACGCCCAGCCGGGGAGCCGGTCGGCGACGAGGAGCCCGCCCCGGCGCCGGAGCCGTCCGCGGCCGAGCGCGGCACCCCAGAGCGCTGCCGCGCCCGTCGCGAACCAGTAGCCGGGGATCGTGAACGCGGGGTTGAGCGCGATGGCGAGCGCGGCCCTTCGACGGTCCCTCCGGGCTCGCTCAGGGGGCGGCGCGGCGCGAGCAGGCACGTCGCTCGCTGAGCGAGCGGAGCGAGTCGAAGCGCGGCGGCTACTCAGCGCCGATGGCCTTCTGGCCGCCGACCTTGAGCTCCGCAAGCCGCGCCTCGATCTCGACCGCGCGATCGTTGTCCTCGAGCGCCTCGAACTGCGCGTCGAGCGTCGAGGCGGCGATCTCCTGCTGCCCGAGCACGCGGGCCTCCTCGCGGCGGATCTTCTCCTCGAAGCGGCCGAGGTCGCTCGTCGGATCCATGACGTCGATCGACTTGATCGCGTCGGCGACCTGCGCCTGCGCCGCAGCCGCCTTCGCGCGGGCGACGAGCTCGTCGCGCTTGGCGACGAGCTCCTGCCGCTTGCCGCGCAGCCCCTCCAGGCCCGCCTTGAGCTTGTCGACGACCTCGGTCTGCGAGGCGATCGTCGGCTCGACGGCCTTCGCCTCGTTCTCCTCGGCGATCTGCTTGCCGAGCGCGACCTTCGCGAGGTTGTCGAACTTGTCGGCACTGGCCTGGTCGCCCGCCGCGCGGAACTGGTCCGCCCGCGAGCTCGCCGCGAGCGCCTTGCGCCCCCAGTCCGCCGCGGCGGCGAGATCCTCGGCGTGGTCCTGCTCCATGAGGCGGAGGTTGCCGATCGTCGTCGCGATCGCCGACTCGGCGTCCGCGAGTGCGCTGTCGTAGTCGCGCACGAGCTGGTCGAGCATGATCTGCGGGTCCTCGGCCGCGTCGATGAGGGCGTTGACGTTCGCCTTGAGGAGCTGTCCGATGCGTCCGAAGATCGACTGCTTGGCCATGGTTCGTGCCTTTCGGTTGAGGGTCCGATGTGGGGTTGAAACGGCGCTCAGAATCTACCGCCGCCGCCGCGGCGACCGCCAGAGGAGCCGCTGCTGCGTCGGCCGCCGGAGGACCAGCCCCCGCCTCCGCCGCGAGATCCGCCGGATGAGCGCCCGCCGCCGAACAGGCCGCCGCCGCCGGAGGACCATCCGCCCCCGCCGCCCCCGCGCATGCCGCTGCCGATCACGCCGCCGAGGATGCCGCCGAGGACGCTGCCGAAGTCGAGTCCGCCTCCGCCTCCCATGCCCCCGCCCATCCCGCCCGAGGGCCAGCCGACCTGGAAGTCGTCCACGTCCTGCTGGGCGTGGCGATAGGCGTCGTTCGCGAGCTGCTGGGCGCGCTGCGCGGACTGGATCGCCCCGACCGGGTCGGATGGCGCGAGCGCGACCGCCTGCTGGAGCGCGGCGTCGGCCTGGTCGACCCTCGTGCGGGCCGAGCTGCCGATCCCGCCGCGCCTCGTCGACACGAACTGCATCGCGTTCGTCACGGCCGTCCGCGCGGCCGCGAGTGTCGCGTCGAGCTGCGTACGGGCTCGATCGAACGCGACCTGCTCGCCCTGCACGGCCGCGAAGACCTGATCGAGCGCCGCGTTCGCCTGCTGGATCCGCGCGATCGAGTCGGCGGGCGAGCGCGGGTCCGCGGCGGCGAGCGCGCCCTGCGCGGCCGAGATCGCCTCGGGCAGCCGTCCCTCGATCGACGGGTCGGGATCGAGCCCGTCCGCCGCGTCGATGTCCCGGCGCAGCTCCGCGACCGCCGACTCGAGGCCAGTCGACGCCTCGGCGAGCGCGGTCGCCGTGCCGTCGACGGCGTCGAGGAGCGTGTCGACCTGCGCGAGACTCGCCTGCGCGTCGCGGACGGCGAGCGCCGCCTCGCCCGTCGCGCCGCTCGCGACGGCGGACTGCGCCGCGGCGCGGCGTTCGTCGATGAACGCGAGGAGGCTGCTCGCCTGCTCGACGTTGCCCGCGACGGGCGCGATCGCGGGCTCGGCGTAGCGGGCCGCGAGCGTCGTGAGAGCGGACTGCGCCGCCGGCACGCGGGCCGCCGCGGCCGAGCGCTCGGCGTCGAGCCGGGGGAGCAGCGCCGGCAGGTGCTGCTCGAGCTCCCTGAGGTCGTCGAAGGCGCTCGCCTGCGCGTCGAGCGTGCTCCCGGCCGCCTCGGCGAGCTCGATGATCCGCAGCACCATCGCGCGCGCCTCCTCGGGCGGCTCGGGGTACGCGTCATCGAGCTTCTGCTGGATCGAGAACGCCTCGCGCAGTCCCGCCTTCGCGGCG
>Ga0182738_1001571_pt1 | contig 28313 bp, 25 predicted proteins | sample eDN5th30CBELigMG_FD_128876 | JGI IMG/M metagenome (GOLD analysis project Ga0182738, IMG submission 128876) | Enriched Miracle-Growth compost microbial communities from Emeryville, California, USA - eDNA 5th pass 30_C BE-Lig MG (version 2)... ...
CCACAGAAAGGGAATCGAACTGGAAACCAGCGGACTTCGGGTGGTTCGCTTCACCTGGGAGGACCGGTACTTGCATGAGGAGCGAACCGCGAGCGAGCTGTGGACCGTCTTGAGGCAGCAAGCTTCCCTCCTTCAATGCCCGCTCTTCCCAAATGGGGTTGATAGCCCCCGATGGTGACGCAGGTTATGCGTCGTATCGACGCATAACCTGCGTCACCATGAAGGGTCGAGGAGGGACCTAGGGACGGGTGACCTGGCGGAGGGACGGGGGTGACCCGGATGGGGCGGGGTGTGACTTGGGGGGTGTGGGTCGGACCGGACCGACTGCTGTGGCTAGCCGAAGAGGCGGATATCGCTGATCGCTGCTCCGTAGCCGGAATCGGTTTCGGCCGGGTTGGTTATCCAGAGCAGGTAGTACTGGTACTTGTTGCCGCCGGTGATCAGATCCACTCGCTGCTGCTCGGAGACCTCGGGCACCTGGGCCAGGCGGGTCCAGCCGGAGAAATCATCTGGGATCGGCTCGTTCGCCCCATAGACCTCCAGGGTCCAGCCGGGCGTTCCGGTGCGGACCTCCATCTCCGACGCCGCGACCGGCTGGCCGGCGTCGACGTAGATGCCGACTCCGGACTTGTCGCCGAAGCTGTCGGTCTCGTAGGTCTCGGTGGTCCAGGCGGTGGCCGAACGATCGTCGTCGAGTGCCAAGCCGACTTCGTCGGAGTGCTCCTGATCGTCACCCTCTGGGTCGTAGTCGCTGGCCGAAACCAGGGCGATCTGAGATTCATTCGTGCCGGCCTTGCCAGCGCCTCCGCCGCCTCCGCCGCCCGTATCGCCGCGAGAGATGAAGTAGGCGGTGCCGGCCGCGATCACCAAGGCGATCAGCAGCATGATCACCGCGGGCCAGGGTGAGGTCCTGGCGGTCGGGATCTGGCGGCGCGGTGGAGCGACCGCATCGAGTACCGAAGTCGCCTCACCGGTGGTGCCGCCGGCGCGGATCGCCTCGACCTCCAGAGCGGCCTGCAGGTCGTCGCCCATCTCCTCGATTGTCTGGTAGCGGTCGTCCGGATTCTTCGCGGTCGCCTGGTCGATCACCCGGGCCGAGGCGGCGGAGATGTCGGGCCGGATCGCCTGGACGTCAGGCAGCTCCTCGTTGACATGCTTCATCGCCACGCCGATCTGGTTGTCGGCCTCGAACGGCACGTCGCCGGTCAGCATCTCGTAGAGCACGATGCCCAGCGAGTAGATATCCGAGCGGGGGTCTACTTCCTTACCCATCGCCTGTTCGGGCGCGACGTAGTCGGTGGTGCCGATTACTCGGCCGGTCGCGGTCACACCCTCGTCGTTCAATTCGCGGGCGATCCCGAAGTCGGTCAGTTTGGCTCGGCCCGTCGAATCGATCAGGACGTTCTGGGGCTTGACGTCCCGGTGGACCATGTTGCGCTCGTGCGCGACCCCGAGGCCCTGGGCGACTTCGAGTCCGTAGGCGAGGGCCTCGGTCGCGTCGAGCGCTCCGACCCGGGCGATCCGTTGCTTGAGGGTCTCGCCCTGGACGTACTCGAGCACGATGTAGGGCCGACCCTGGTCTTCGCCGGCGTCGATCACCGCGACCACATTCGGGTTCGAGAGTTTCGCGACGGCCCGTGCTTCCTGGTTGAAACGCTCCAGCTGATCGGCCTGGTCGGTCATCTCCCGGTGCATCAGCTTCACCGCGACCGGGCGGTCGAGCACTTCGTCACGGGCGAGGTACACGGTGGACATGCCACCGCTGCCCAGTTTGGCCTCCAACCGATACCGGTCTGAGAGGACCGTCCCGATCATCTGTGAACTGGCAGGCGGCTGCGTCACTTCACTGATTTTGCCTGCGAAAGCTCATAGGCGCCGGAGGCTATCCAGAGTCTCTGAATTCCGCTTAAGCGCGGACAATCTCGGGAAAAATTCGTCAATTCGGGTCACTCACCAGTATGACCCGCTCGGAGGAGGTTGGAAGTGTTGGTTTCTGCTGACGAAAACGCCGCAGAGGGCTGACACTCCCAGCAGCGAGAAACGGTCCGCGCGGGCCGGTGATCAGCCGCGGATCACCTGGGCGTCGCCGGACACGACCTGGCCGATCCGGCGCGCTTCCGGGTAATGGCGACGCAAGACCTCGAGGGCCGTCTGCTCATCCTCGTCCGGGACCACCACACAGAAGCCGCAGCCCATGTTGAAGACCTCGTACATCTCGTCCTCGGGCACCCCGGCTCGTTCGGCGATCAGTCCGAAGATTGGCTGCGGAGCCAGCGGATCGGTGATTTCGTAGGTGACCGCGGCCTTGAGGCGCAGCAGATTGTCGAGTCCGCCGGAAGTGATGTGGGCCAGCCCGTGGACCTGCGCTTCGGAGCCGAGCACGTCCATCACGGCCTTGACGTAGATCTCGGTCGGCTCGAGCAGGATCTCGCCGAGCGGCCGGCCCAGCCGGTCATCGTCCAGAGCGATCCCGTCGAGGGCGGAGCGGGCCAGGGTGTAGCCGTTGGAGTGGATGCCGGAAGAAGGAAGTCCGATCACGATGTCGCCCGGGGTGACCGCGGAACCGTCGATGATCGAGTCGAGCGCGATCGTGCCGAAGCAGGCACCGGCGATGTCGAAGCCCTTGACCAGATCACCGATCTGGGCCAGTTCACCGCCGGGTATCTCGATCCCGGCCAGTTCAGCCCCGCGGGCGAGCCCGACCCCGATCTGCTCGCACATCTCCGGGTCGGCCTTTTCGACCGCGAGGTAATCGAGCATGGCCAGGGGCTCGGCGCCGACGCAGATGATGTCGTTGACGTTCATCGCGATGCAGTCGATCCCGACCGTGTCGAAGCGACCGAGCTCCTCGGCGACCAGCAGCTTGGTCCCGACTCCGTCGGTGGAGAGCGCGATCCCGGTCTGCTCGTCGAGCCGGATCACGGCTGCGTAATGGCCTTTCAGGTCGACCTGCCGGCTCGGCCGATCGAGCTGCGCGGTGGCGAGGGCGGCGACCAGGCGGCTGACCGCGAGGTCCGCGTCGGACTGGCTGACCCCGGCCTTTGCGTATGCGTCTTCGCCGCTCATCGAGAGTGATTCAACAAGAGAAGGCGGTCACTCGGCGGCGCGGTCGCGGTTCTCGGCCGCCAGGCGACCCAGGATCAGCAGCCCGAAGGCGATCCGGTAGGCGGAGTAGGGAGCCAGAGCACGGTCCCTTTCGACCATGCGGATCAGGTCGGTCGCCGCCATCGTCGAGACGAATGAGGTGGCGGTGCCGATCGCCAGCCACCGGGCCTGGCGCCGGGAGATTCCCCGTTTGGCGAGCCGGACGCCCTTGAGAGCGACCGCTCCGAGGATGACCGGCAAAGCGACCGTGCGGGAGAGCAGGTTGGCCTGGTCGCGGGAGAAGCCGCGCAGACGAGCCGCGGTCAGGGTAGCGCCGTTGCGCGAGACCCCAGGGATCAGCGCCGCCGCCTGGGCCACTCCGAGGGCCAGCCCATCCTTCCAACCGGCCTCGCCCTTGCCGCGACGCTGCGGCCGGCGGTCGGCCAGCGCCATCGCGAGGCCACCGAAGATCAAGCCGGCCGCGGTGCCGCGGGGGCCGCCGAACCTCGACTCGATCACCCGCTCGAACCCGTAGCCGAAGGCGGCCGCAGGCAGGAAGGAGAAGAGCAGGACCGCCGCCCGGCGCAGGTCGAACTCACCCAGTTCGGTCCGGATCTCGCCCCGGCGGGTGATCAGCAAGGCCACCGCGGCTCCTCCGTGCAGAGCGACCTCGAAGCTCTTGCGAAGCTCCGGATCCAATTCGTCGGGATCCCAGTCCAGGAGCCGAGGGATCATTGCCAAATGGGCCGAGGAGGAGATCGGCAAAAGCTCGGCCGGTCCCTGAACCAGCCCCAAGATGATCGCGTGGCCGACCGCCCGGCCGGGACTGCCGCCAGTTGCGTCTCGGCTGTCACCAGAACCGGAAATAGCAGCGTGGATGCTATCCACGGGGTAGAATCCGGGGCTTCAATGCGACGCCCCGACTTCCATTTGCGCCGGTATCAGTTGATGCAGATGGCCGGTGACGGCCTGCTCGTCGCGTTTTCTTACTTCCTTGCCTACCAGCTGCGCTTCCTCGACGATCCGGGAACGATCCCGGATCGGTACGTCGATCTGTTGCTGCAGTCGGTCGGGTTCGTGATCGTCGGCAAGCTGTGCGTCTTCTATCTCTTCGGGCTCTACCAGAAGTGGTGGCGCTTCGTCGGTGGTCGTGACATCGCCCGGATCATCCAGGCGGTCTCGGTTTCGAGTCTCCTGCTGGTTGTGCTCTTTACCGTGATCCAGCCCTTCAAGCACGACCTGCCGCGCTCGGTCGCGGTGACCGACTTCCTGCTCACCCTCTTTCTGATCGCCGGTGCGCGTCTCGGCACCCGGCTCTTCAAGGAGCGCCCGAACAAGGGCAACCGGATCGCCCGCGGCCGCGAGGTACTGGTGATCGGCGCCGGCTCCGGCGGCCAGATGGTGGTCCGCGAGCTCCGCCTCAACCCGCACCTCGGCGAGACCGCGATCGGCTTCGTCGACGACAACAAGGACATGCGCGGCATGCGCATCCAGGGCATCTCGGTACTCGGCACCACCGATGAGATCGAGACCATCCTCGACGAGACCGAACCGGATGAGGTGATGATCGCGATCCCCTCCGCTCCCGGGGTGCTTCGGGCGAGGGTTGTGGCGGCCTGCCGGGATCGGCAGATCCCGGTTCGCACTTTGCCGACCGTGTTCGAGCTGCTGCGCGGCGGCGTCCAGCTCAGCCAGCAGCTGCGCGAGGTCCAGGTCGAGGACGTGCTCGGCCGCGATCCGGTCACCATGGAGCTGGCCCGGGTCGGGGCCTATCTCGAGGACCAGGTGGTGATGGTCACCGGGGCCGGCGGCTCGATCGGCAAGGAACTCTGCCGGCAGATCGGGCTGGTCGGCCCGAAGCTCTTGGTCATGCTCGACCACGCCGAGGACAACCTCTTCCAGATCGAGCGGGAACTGGTCGCCGAGCGCCACTTCAGCCGGGTCGAAGCGGTACTGGCCGACTGCAAGGAAACCGAGCGCATGTTCGAGGTCATGCAGCGCTTCAAGCCGAACATCGTCTTCCACGCCGCCGCCTACAAGCACGTGCCGCTGATGGAGTCGAACCCGCTGGAGGCGGTCCGCAACAACACCTTCGCGACCCGGATCACCGCCGACTGCGCGGCCGCGGCCGGGACCGAGCGTTTCGTGCTGATCTCGACCGACAAGGCGGTCAACCCACAAACCGTGATGGGAGCTTCGAAGGCGATGGCCGAGTGGGCGGTAGCCGCGGCCGACGCGCGCCACGCCCACACCCGGTTCGTCTCGGTGCGCTTCGGCAACGTGCTCGGCTCCTCGGGCAGCGTGGTGCCGATCTTCAAGCGACAGATCGAACAGGGCGGACCGGTCACAGTGACCCACCCCGAGATGACCCGGTTCTTCATGACGATCCCCGAGGCCGTCCAGCTGGTGATCCGCGCCGGCGACACCGGGGTCAGCCGCGGCGACGTCTTCGTCCTGGACATGGGCGAGCCGGTCAAGATCACCGAACTGGCCGAGAACATGATCAAGCTGGCCGGACGCGAGCCGGAGAAAGACATCGCGATCGAGTTCATCGGACCGCGGCCGGGGGAGAAGCTCCACGAGGAGCTCTTCGGGGACGAGGAGCGGCCCCAGCCGACCGCTTCGAAGCGGATCATGCGTGCAGTTCGGGAGCAGCCGCTCGACCCCGAATGGATCGTTCAGACCCTCGATCGGCTCGAAGGGGACGCCCAAGCCGGCGACGAGGCCAACCTCGCTGGGAAGGTGGTCGAACTGGCCAGCAAGCCCGGTGGCGACCCGGCAAAGATCAGCTGAACGCGGCCTCAAAGCGCATTCATCCGCCATTCCTAAATAACATGCCCCGGTCAGCGCTTGAGGATGGTGGGCCCACCGCTTCCGCAACGAGCGCTGCCGACATCAGAAACGTGGAGATCAGTTGACCGACTTAATCCAGCAAGTAGGCGCTTACGCCGGTCTCGACGCCCTGCTCGCCATGGCCGTGCTCGCCTTCCTGGTTTTCTCCCAGGCCCGTGACATCCGCCGCCTGCGCGACTGGGCCGGAGGTGCGCCCGAACGGGATGCCGAGGTTCGCGAGGTCAGCGAGATCGTCGCCGAAGAGCGCTCGCAGGAACTGAAGGTGCTGGCCGATCGTGAGGAGCGGCGCCTGGAGCGGGCCGGCCTGATTGAACCGTCCTTCTGGGACCGGCTGGGACGAAGCGGACGGATCATCGCGATCGTCGCCGTTGTCCTGATCCTCGGAGCGGCCGCCGCTTGGGCGGCGACCAGCCTGCTCGGTTCCGACTCGGGTGACGGCGGCAAGCAGGGTCGCCGCGGTCAAGCCGCGACGAAGCAGCAGAACGTAAAGCCGAAGCAGATCGAAGTCGGCGTCCTCAACGGCACCGGCGGAACCGAAGTCGGGCTCGCCGCCACCTACGCCCAGGCTCTTGAGGACCGGAAGTTCACGATCGCCGGGAATCCTTCTGACGCCACCGAGACTTTCACCGAGAGCGTCGTGATGTACACGAACGGCAATCAGGCTGCGGCGAAGAAGGTGGGGGCCGCGGTCGGGATCGCCAACACCGCTCCGATGGAAGCCGACATCGCCAGCCTCACTCCTGGCGCCGACGTGACCGTGGTGATCGGCACCGATCACGGCCCGCTGCCCGGAGAGTAAATGGAGGAGGCCGCCGGCTCCCGTCGCCTGGGATGGCTGGCGCCTCTCACGATTGGCCTGCTCTTGATCGCGACCGTGGCCGCCTTCGGCTGGTCGCAGCGGCTGAAGCGCGAACCCTTGGTCATCGACCGAGTCGAGTACCGGGTGTTGGGTTTCACCGCCAACGGCGAAGCGCCGACCGTCTTCAGTCCGAACGGAGACTGCAAGCGGGACCGGATGTCGATCAACTTCCGCACCACGAAATCCGACATCGCCGATGTCGAGATCATCGGCCGCGGCGGCAACCCCATCCGCGCGCTGGCCCGCGACCGCTTCTTCAAGCGCTACCGGGAACACACCCTGGTCTGGAACGGCCGCAAGGATGACGGTCGCATCCCGCTGACCGGCAAGTACCGGGTGCGGGTCACCATGCACGGCGAGGACCGGATGCTCTACCTGCCCGGTTGGATCCGCCTGCACAACTACGAGCCGCGCGGCAAACCGGACTGCCCGGCGCCGGTCCGGAAACCGAACGCACCGGCAGAGTCGAACGCACCGGAAGATCCGATGGCACCGGCTACCGGGGAGAAGCAGCGATGATCGAGGCGCTTCTCGCCCTGATCGCCGCGACCGCCGTCGCTTTCGCGATCCTCGATCAGCCGTCGATGCGACGTTCGGTCGCGATGGCTATCGCCGGGATCCTGGTGCCGGTTCTGATCGCCGGGGACCAATGGCATTCCGGTCCGATCACCGAGCTCCGTGACACGCCCGGGATGCTGGCGGCCGCGCTCGTCTGCGGCCTCGGGCTGATCGCTCTCCTGGCCTGGGTGATCGATCGTTGGCCGGTGATCCTCCCGGTCCTGGTCCTGGTCGCGCTGCCGTTTCGGATACCCCTCAACGTGGGCGGGGAAGACGCGAATCTCCTGGTCCCGCTCTACCTCGTCATGGGCGGCGGCGTCCTCGCCTCGCTGATCCGCGCCCGGCGCGGTGATCTCCTGCCGGCCAGCCCGACCGTCGCCCCGACCGGCTTGGCCCGCTGGCTGAAGCCATTGCTCGCCGCGGTGATCGTGCTCTACGCGCTCGGGCTCTTTTACTCGGACGACCGCTCGACCGGCCTGCAGAACCTCTGCTTCTTCCTGATTCCCTTCGGCGTCGTCTTCGTCCTGATGGCCGAGGTCGAGTGGACCCGGGAGCGCCTGCGGATCCTGCTCGGAGTGGTCGTCGGCCTGGCTCTGATCTGTGCCCTGGTCGGTTTTGTCGAGTACGGGTCTCGTGACCTGCTCTGGAATCAGGTGGTGATCCGCTCGAATGACTTTCACGTCTACTTCCGGGTCAACTCGCTGTTTTGGGATCCGAACGTCTACGGGCGCTATCTGGCTCTCTCGATCACCATGGTTGCCGCCGCGTTGCTCTGGGCCCGCTCAACCCGGGAGGGGATCACCTTGGCGGTGATCTCCGCCGTGCTTTGGCTGGCCCTGATGACCACCTACTCACAGTCGAGTTTCATCGCCCTGATCGCCGGTCTTGCGGCGCTCGTCGCCCTGCGCTGGAGCCTCAAGTGGATGCTGGCCGGCATCGCGGTGCTGGCGGTCGGGGTGGTTCTCTTCGGCACCTTCGCGGGAGGCTTGGTCAAGCTCGACCTGGGGGCGATCAACAAACAGACCAGTGGCCGGGCCAACCTGGTCGAAGGCGGCTTCGACCTCTTCGAGGCGCGGCCGGTCTACGGCTACGGGCCGGGATCGTTCTCGGTTGCCTTCAAGCGGGAGGTGGCCGGGCCGAATGCGCCGGTCACCAAATCCCACACCGAGCCGATTACGGTCGCCGCCGAGCAGGGGCTGGTCGGGCTCGCCTTCTACGTCGCCTTGATCGCGAGCGCGCTCGCGGCGCTGTTGGCCGGGATGCGCAGGGTGATGCCGGGCTTGGGCGCCGCGCCGCGCTCCTACGATCCGGACCGTGGTCCGCCCGCAGCCCGGGCGGCGATGCTGGCCGGGTTCATCGCGGTGCTGGTCCACACGCTCACGTATGCGGGATTTCTCGACGACCCTGTGACCTGGGTCATCATCGCGATCGGCTATAGCCTCGCTTTCCCATGTCGGGCTACCTCCGCCGCCTAGCGACAACCGGCGCCGCCTACACGGCGGCCAGCATCATCTCGAAGCTGATCGCGGTCGCCCTGCTGCCGCTTTACACGCGGTACCTGACGCCCGCCGATTACGGCGCCGCCGAGGTGATGTTCTCGGCCGTGGTGGCGGTCTCGATCGTGATCCGGCTAGGCGTGGTCGAGGCGCTGCTGCGCTTCTATTACCTCAAGGACGAAGATCCCGACAAGGTCGTCTCGACCTCGTTCGCGACGCTGTTCTGGTCGGGACTGATCACGGTGGTGATTCTCTTCCCCTTCGCCGGGCCGATCTCCGACCTGCTGCTCGGCGAGCCCGACCCGACCCTGGCGCGAGTGGCGATCCCGGGTCTCTTCGTGCTCACCCTCTCCGAGTATCTGCTGGCGATCTTCCGCCTCGACGAGCGAGCTCGGGCCTTCTTCGTGGTGACCATGCTCTCGGTCTTGCTGACGATCCCGGTCACCGTGATCCTGGTCGTGCCTCTCGATCTCGGCGCGGAAGGACTGCTACTCGGCAGCTACGGCACCGGCCTCGCGATCGTGATCGGGCTGATCTTCTACCACCGGCGGCGACTGGCGGTTCTCCCAGACCGGCCGCTGCTGAACCGGATGATGGCCTTTGGCCTGCCGACCATGCCGGCCGAGCTCTCGCTCTATTCGCTCAGCTTCATCGACCGCATCCTGATCGCCCGTAAGCTGGGCCTGGCCGAGGCCGGGCTGTACGCGCTCTCGGTCAAGATGACGCAGGGGATCGCGGTCCTGGTCCGGGGCTTCCAGCTCGCTTTCCCGCCCTTGGCCTACTCGATCGAGGACGACGAGGAAGCGAGGCTCGCCTACTCGGCGGTGGTCACCTGGTTCGTCACCCTGATGGCGCTCGTCGTGAGCTTCCTCTGGCTGATCGCCCCCTGGATCGTGCGGGTCTTCGCCGCCCCGGAGTTCTTCGACGCGGCCGACGCGGTCGGCCCGGTCTCGGCAGGTGCCGCGCTCTACGCGCTCTACATGGTGCTGCTCGTCGTGCTCGGTCGCACCGGCCAGACCAAGTACAACCTGCCCGCGACGGTCGCCGGGCTGGTCGCCAACATCGGTTTGAACCTGCTGCTGTTGCCGATCTGGGGAATCATCGGCGCCGGGGTCTCGCTGGTCATCTCGTACCTGGTCGTGGTGGTCCTGATGTACCTCTTCACCCAGCGGCTTTTTCCGGTTCCCTACGAGTGGCTGCGCCTGGCCCGGGTGCTGCTGGTCACCGCCGCCCTGATCGCGATCGGCGAGGTGTTCGTCCCCGACGACGGCATCGCCTGGCTGGTGGTTCGCCTGCTGCTGGTCGCCGCTTTCCCGTTCGTGCTGCTGCTGACCGGTTTCTTCTCAGCGGAGGAACGCGGCTGGCTGCTGCTGCTGACGCGCCCCGGCGAGCTGAAGGCCAGGCTGCTCGAAGCGCGACGGGTTGGAAGAACGGCCGGCGAGGGAGAAGAGGGGACCGACGCCGAGGGTAGGCCCGGGACGCGTGGCTTGCCCGAAGCGGTCGAGGTCGAACAGTGGGACGAAGACCTTCGTTCTTGAAGGCGATCGCCCGGTCGGGACCGCCTGCGTAACAAGAAGCCCGCCAATCCGCACGGAAAGGTGTTACGCACGCTTCGGGCCGAACTGTTCAGGCTTCGCGGGCGGCGGCCCGGTCGGCCAGGCTTTCACCCCTGTAGGGGAAGAGGGCTTGGCGGGTGTGGGCGGCGTAGACCTTGGTCGGTGCCGCCGGCATGAACAGCGAGGCGATGGTTCGCAGGCCGTAGGCCCAGCCGGTCAGAAGGCGTACCGCGAGTGCGGCGGCCGGGTTGGAGTGCTTGCGCATGTAGAGGTCCCGGTTGCGGTGGAACTCGACGATGCGGGGCAGACCGGAAGAGAGGTCGGTCGAAAGTTGGTCGTGGTGCACGGCCTCCGCGGCGGGGACATAGAGCGTGCTCCAGCCGGCATCGGCCAGGCGTTTGCAGAAGTCGCATTCGTCGTAGTAGACGAAGAACTGCTCGTCGAGGAAGCCGACCTCGATCGCCGCTTCGCGGCGCACCATGAGAGCCGAGGACTGGGCCCAGTCGACCTGGCGGGTCACCTCGCCCTGGCTCTGGACGGTGAGGCGAGAGTGCAGGAACATCGCCCCGATCAGCGCAGATCGAACTCCCGGGAAGCGCCACGCGCAGGCGTAGGCGTTGCCGTCCCCGTCGAAGAGTTGGGCGCCGGCGGCACCGGCCTGCGGGTCTGCGTCGAGGGCGGCAGCCAGAGCCTCGACCGCGCCGGCCCGCAACTCGGAATCCTCGTTCAAGAGCAGGCAGTACCGGCCTCGGGCCGAGTCGAGCAGCAGCGAGTCATTGGCCGCCTTGCCCTGCTTCGAATCCAGGGCGATCACGCGGGCGGACGGGAATCGCTCCGCCACCGCCTCGGCCGAACCATCGGTGGAGGCGTTGTCGAGAACCAGCACTTCGCGACTGAGCGCGGCTGGGTGGAAGGTCTCGATCGCCTCGAGGCAGGCCATCAGGTACTCCCGGCCGTCGTTGTTGACTACGCAGTAGCTCAAGTCCACGGATGTGGCCTGGCTTGCAGGTTCCGGTGCCGGAGGGTGGGAGTTCACGGTCGCCAACGATAATCCCGACTGTGCATGTCAAGCTGATCGACCCCTCGGCCTTCACCCCGCCGTACGACCGGGCGCTCGCCGCTGCCCTCGCCGCCCGCGGTGCGGAAGTCGAGTTGATCACCTCCGAGTTCACCTATGGTCCGGTGCCCGAGCCGGACGGCTACCAAGTCTCGTACGACTTCTACCGGCGGACCTCATCCTGTGCCCGTCGCCTCAGCAAGGCGCTCCAGCACTACCCCGAGATGCACCGGCTGCGCCGCAAGCTCGAAGCCGCCCCAGACCCGATGGTCACTCATTACCAGTGGCTGACCATGCCGCGATTTGACCACCGGCTGATCGCCGACCGTCGGCCCCGGGTGATGACCGCCCACTACATCCTGCCGCCCGGCCCGACCAACCGCCAGGTCACCGAGGCGAAGAGAGTCTACGGCGGCATGGACGCGGTGATCGCCCACTCGCGGACCGGCGCCGAGCGCCTTCAGGATGAGGTCGGCCTGCCGGCCGACCGGGTTCGAGTCATCCCCCACGGCGCCTTCGACTACCTGACCCGGCAGCCGGACGAGCAGCCGCTGCCTCCCGAGTTGGCCGCGCCGAACCCGGTCGCCGACGGCGAGTCCGAACCTGAGAGCCGACCACCGGTAATCCTCTTCTTCGGGTTGCTCCGGCCCTACAAGGGCATCGATGTGCTGATCCGCGCCGCGGAGCAGCTCGCCGCCCCGACCGGCCAGTCGGCGCCGGAGCTCTGGATCGTCGGCAATCCCCGCATGGATTTGACCGAACTGAAAGACCGGAGCGCCAAGCTGAATCTGGAGGTGCGCTGGCTGCCCCGCTTCATCGAGGATTCCGAGATCCCGGCGATCATGCGCCGAGCAGACGTGGTGGTGCTCCCTTACCTTGACGGTGAACAGTCCGGCGTGCTCTACACCGGCATCGCGTTCGGCAAGGCGATGATCGTCTCCGACGTCGGTGGGATCGGCGAGGTCGCCCGCGAGCATGGGGTGGCGCGGCTGGTCGAGCCGGGCGACGCCGACGAGCTCGGCGAGGAGCTTTCCCGGCTGGTGATCGGTCCGGACGCGCCGGCCGAGCGCCAGCGGCTGGAGGCGAGCTGCCGGGCAGCCGCCGAAGGCCCCTTTGCCTGGGACAGGGTCGCCGGCCAGACGATGGCGCTCTACGAGGATGTGCTGAGGTGATCGGGACGTAATGTTGACCGTCGTCTACATCCTCTTCTGGCTCAGCGCCGGGCTGCTCTTCTTCACTCACATCGGCTACCCGATCGTGCTCTGGCTGCTCGACTTCATCGGGCTGGGTGGTCGGGCGGGCGAGGTTCGCGGCCCCAAGCTGAGTGAGATCCCACCGCCGATCGATCCCGACACCGAAGAGGAGATCGTGCCGAAGGTCTCCCTGATCATCGCCGCCTACAACGAGGAGACGGTGATCGAGGCGAAGGTGGGGAACGCGCTCGAGCTCGAATACCCGCGGGAGCTGCTCGAGATCATCGTCGCATCCGATGGCTCAAGTGACCGCACCGTCGAGATCGCGAAGGAGGCCGGAGCGGACCTGGTGCTGGACCTGCCGCGGGGTGGCAAGATCGCCGCCCAGAACGCGGCCGCGGAAAGAGCGTCCGGAAACCTGCTCGCTTTCTCCGATGCGAACTCGACCTGGGAGCCGGGGGCGCTGAACGAGCTGATCGAGCCGTTTCGCGATGAGCGAGTCGGCTACGTCTGTGGCCAGGTGAGCTTCACCGGTCCCGACGGCGGCAATCTGGAAGGCGCTTACTGGCGCTACGAGATGCGGGTCCGGGAGATGGAGTCCGAGCTGGCCGGGGTGACTGCCGGCAACGGCGCGATCTATGCGGTGCGGACCTCGGCCTACATCCCGCTCCGGCCTTCCGGCAGCCATGACCTCTCCTTTCCCTTCGCGCTGGCAAAACGCCGGCTCGCTTCGCTCTACCGTCCCCGCGCGCGGGCCAGCGAGAAGCTGGTGCCGAGCCTCGAGGGCGAGCTGGCCCGCAAGCGGCGGATGATGATCGGGCTCTGGGACATCGTGGTCGGCGAAGGAATGCTCGATCCACGCGGCTACTCGCCGCTCTACCTCTTCGAGCTCTTCTCACACCGGCTGCTCCGCTACCTCAGCCCGGCCTTGCATCTGATCGCCCTGGTCACCAATGTCGCCCTGCTCGGTCATGGCTGGTTCTACGGCCTGACCATGGCGCTCCAGCTGCTCCTGATCGCCGGGGCGATCTTGGCCCGCTGGGTCCCGATCTTGCCCTTCCGGATCGCCCGCTACTACGTCGAGGTGACCCTCTCGATCGCGCTCGGCCTCTGGGACCGCTGGCGGCAAGGACCGCCCGCGGCCTGGGAGAAAGCCGAGGGGACGAGGTGAACCGGCCGCTCGAGAAGCTGCTGACCGGGCTGGTCCTGCTTTTGACCGCACCGCTCCTGATCGTCTGCGCGATCCTGATCCGGCTCGAGGGTGGAGGCGGCGCGATCTACCGGCAGATCCGGGTCGGCAAGGATGGCCGCGAGTTCGAGATGCTGAAACTCAGGACCATGGTCCCGGGTTCCGACCCGGTCGGGGTCGGCACCGTGGTCGGCCGCGATGACCCGCGGGTGACCCGGGTCGGGCGCTGGCTCCGCCGCACCTCGCTCGACGAGTTGCCGAACCTGATCAACGTCTGGCGGGGCGAGATGGCCCTGGTCGGCCCGCGCCCGACCATCCCCGCCCAGGTCGCCGACTACACGCCGCATCAGCATCGTCGCCACGAGGTCCGGCCGGGCATCACCGGCTGGGCGCAGGTCCAGGGCCGGGCCGGCATTCCCTGGGAGGAGCGGATCGAACTCGACATCGAGTACGTGGATAACCGTTCGCTCAAGCTCGACCTGGAGATCCTGCGTCGCACGGTCTGGCTCGCCGCGACCGGCCAGGGCCTCGCACCGGACTGATCAACCCGACTCGAACGAAGTCGGAAAAGTTGGCAATCATTGCCAACTATCCCGATCTCGCTGAGGGCGGCCCGGATCATTTAAGCTTCTTCGATGCGCATCGGCGAGATAATCGCGGCGAAACGGCCCGTGTTTTCGGTGGAGTTCTTTCCCCCGAAGACGGATGAAGGTCGCACGCAACTGTTCGAGACGGCCCGTTCACTGGCCGAGCTCGAACTCGATTTCGTCTCCGTCACCTACGGAGCGGGCGGCTCGACCCGTGATGGCACGGTTGACATCACCACCGCCCTCAAGGACGAGGTCGGTCTCGAGGTGATGGCCCACTTGAGTTGTGTCGGCGAGACCGTCGAAGGTCTCGATGCGACCCTAGACCGCCTCCGCGAGGCGGAGATCGACAACGTTTTCGCCCTGCGCGGCGACCCGCCCCGGGGTGAAACCGACTTCGTCCAGCCCGAGGGAGGCTTCGGCAGCGCGGCCGAGCTGGCCGGTCACATCAGCGCCAATTACGACTTCTCGATCGGCGGCGCCTGCTTCCCGGAGGTGCATCCCGAAGCCCCGGATCTCGACACCGACCTGACCTACCTGAAGACCAAGGTCGACGCCGGGGCCGAGTTCCTGATCACCCAGCTCTTCTTCGACAACCGGGCATATTTCGATTTCGTCGAGGCGGCCCGGGCCAAGGGCATCGAGGTGCCGATCCTGGCCGGGATCATCCCGGTCACCGGTTACGCCCACACCAAGCGCATCTGCAGCCTCTGCGACGCGAGCATCCCGGTCGATCTGGAAGCCGCCATGTTGGCCGCCGAGGGCGACCCGGAGGCTGAGTTCAACCTGGGTGTCGCCTACGCCGCCCAGCAGAGCGCCGAGCTGCTCGCGGCCGGCGCCCCGGGCATCCATTTCTACGCCCTGAACAAGGCCCCGGCCACCCGGGCGGTGCTGGGGGCACTCAGGGCCGCCCAGCCGTGGCGCGGCGCCCGCGGCCAGTCCCTGACCCAGTAGTTCCGTCCGGTCTTGAGCCAGGAAGGCAACAGCGCCGGAGCGAAGCCGACCCTGGCCGGCTATGTGATCGGCCTGATCTTCATCATTTTCATAGTCGGCGGGGTCTTCATCGCTCTCAGGTCCGCGGGGGAAAGCGGCGGCTCAGCCCACATCTCGAGCGCTTCCGGCTCCAGCAATGACCTCACTCCCGACACCCGGACCGGCACGGGTTACAAGGGCCCGGAAATCACCGACCTGAAGACCGCGGCGGCCGCGGCAGAATGTGTGGTCCGCGAGGATCTGCCCGAGGAGGGCCATCGGCACCTCAGTTCGGACGACCCGGTACCCGACTACAAGACGGTCCCGCCGACCTCGGGTGACCACATCCAACCGCCGCTGCAGCAGGCCGACGGCGCTTGGGCCGACCCAGCCGCGCCGGTTGACGTGGTCCACTCGCTCGAGCACGGCCGGGTCGCGATCCAGTATGACCCGGACCTCCCCGAAAAGGACCAGCTCGCCCTCAAAGGCTTCTACGACACCGTCTACTCGGCCGCGCTGCTCTTCCCCAATCCCGACATGCCATACGCGGCAGCCGCCACCTCGTGGCGCAACCTGATCGGCTGCCCCGACTGGCTGGGCCAGAAGACGCTGGACGCGATCCGCGCCTTCGGCGTCGCCCACTGGGGTCATGGGCGCGAACCGATGAGCGGCTTCCCCGCCCTGGGCGGGCCTAGCTTCGGCTCCTGAATCGCCGAGACGTGAGCCGACCCAACCAGCCTTGAATCAGTGGGCCGGCGGGTTTGACTTGGAGGCGGAGCGAAGCTCGCCGACTACTTATTCATGCGGTAGGTGGGAAAGAACTCCGGGTCACCCTCCGGGGCGAGCCGGGCGGTTAGCTCGGCGTTTGCCTCGGGGTCGCAGATCAACTCGGAGGTGAACCACTGGATCTCCCGGTTGGCGAAGCCGCGCTTGAACTCCTCGAGTGCGTCGCCGGGGGTGATGCCGCCGCCGAAGTTGACCGCGAGTTCCCGCTCGGCTGCGAAGGCGATCATCTCCTCGACCACGTTCTTCATCGGGGCGCCCTTGAGGTGGGCGTCAGCGGTGCCGGAGAGGTAATAGTGGATCAGCCCGTCGCTGAGAGTGGCGATCGAAGCCGCCGCCGCCTCGCGCTCCGGGCCGCGGAGGATGAAGAGCCAGGTTCCCTCGGCCGAAAGGGTCAGGTCGAAGTAACGCTCGCTGAAGAAGTAGCGGTCGGCGGCGCCGGTGCGGGCCATGGTCTCCGTGTACGCGGTGAAGAACCCGGACCGCTGCTCCGGGTCGGTCTCGGGACCGGGGGTGATCTCGATCTCGAAACCGCGCTTCAGGTTCTTGCGGATCTGCTGGCGGTCCGAGGCCCGGCTCTTGCGGGGCAGGGCCGGGTCGGAGACCAGGCAGACATTGCGCGGCGTCGCCCGGGCCAGGGGCGGGTCCCCCAGCGAATGGCGCAGGAAGACAGTGACAAGGCCCGTTCCGGAAAAGTCAATCTCGCCGGGGTCGATCGGGAAGTCGATTCTGAGCAGGGGACCGTCGGAGATCGCCAGGCCCGGATAGCCGTACGGCGAGATCGCGTCGAGACGGTCGCTGCCCGGGATCTCCCGGACCAGCAAGGGCGCGGAAGCGACGAGTTCGCTTTCACCCGAGGCCGCGTTCTCGAAGATCAGCAGCGAATGCGTGGTTTCTTCGGCTTCGAGGAACTCGGCCGAGCGGAAAAAGTCGGGACCGCTTGCGGCCCGGCCGCCGTCCTCGACCAGCTCTGCGCGGAGGCGGCTCACCACTTCTCGACTGCGGCGAAGAACTGTTCGGGGGTGGCGCCCCAGATCTCGCAGTCGAGCAGGGTTCCGTCGGGCCGGCGGATGTGGGCGGGCATGTTGCCCTCGAAGGTCCAGCCCTGCGCGGCGACCACTTTCTTGGCCGCCTGGTTGAAGGCGGGGATGCGACCGTAGATCCGGTGGGCGCCGAACTCTTCGAAGGCCTTGGTCACAGTCAGGCGCTCGGCCCAGCGGCCGACTCCCTTGCCCCGGACGTCGTCCCCGATCAGACAGCCGAGCTCTGGCGCGGTCTGACGGAACAGCCCATAAAGCGCGGTGAACCCGACCGGCTGCTCGATCCCCGGCACCTCGATCGCGTACTTGCGGTCCTCGCCCTCCTGCTTCATCGCAGCCCGGGTCCAACCCTCGGCGTTTTCCATCTCGAAGCTCTCGCGCTGCTCCATCAGCGTCTTCGTCGCCTCTTTGTTGTTGAACCAGCGGTGAACCGCTTCGGCGTCCTCGATCCGGAAGTCACGGATGGAGCAACTCGGGGTCTGTGACATGCGGAGATTTAACTACTTAACCGGCTGCAGGCGGATCTGGTCGAGGGCGATCGGCGTCGTGCTGCGCAGGCGCAGGACCCGTCGGCCCTTGGCGAGCCGCATCTTGCCCATGTTCAACTCGATTGGCCCGACTTGCCCGCGGGTCGCCTTGCGGCTGACCTTGTGCCCGTCGGGTCGGATCAGGCTCAACCTGCCGGCATCCGGGCCACCCATGATCCGTACGTAGACCCGGTACCTGGTGTTCCGGCGTTTGAGCCGGAACTTCATCGCGGGCAGTTTGCCCGACGCCGGCGTCAAGGTCTTGCCGGCGTAACCGTAGAAGCGGCGCTCGGCCAGAGCCGCGGTACGGACCCGGTTGGAGAACCCGGAAGACTCGGCCTGAATCGCGATCGTGTCATCACCCTTGGGCGCTCCGACGTCGGCGGTGAGGGAGACGGGCCGGCCGAAGTTCGGGGTGTCGTCCTTGTTCCAGGTGAAGCGCTGGACCCGCGTCGTCCGCGCTCCGCCGTTGAAGCAGCCGGCCCCTTCCTGTTCGGTCGCGTGGTAGACGTTCCAGGATTCCTTGCCGCCGTTCGCGCTGAAGAAGGATCCGTGGCCCGGCCCGAAGACGCCGCGCGCTTCATCGGTCTGGAAGATCGGGTCGGGATACTTCGAGCCGGCCCAGGTCACTGGGTCGAGCAGGTCGGCCCTCTTCGGGACGGTGACCCGCCCGAGCGCGTAGAGGCCGGAGTTACAGAAGCTGGCCGAGTAGATCACGTTCAGCTTGTTGCCGTGGATCAGTGCTTCCGGGCCTTCGTTGATCGGGAAGCCTTCCTTCTCCCATCCGTATTCGGGGCTCGAGACCTCGACCGCCGGGCCGGTGGTCGTCCATGGGTTCAAGAGCTCGATCAGGTAGATCGAGGAGGGGGAGAAGAGCGGTCCGCCAGAGTAGAGCAGGTAGCTCTTGCCGCCCAACTGGAAGACGTTGCCGTCGATCGCGAAGGGTTGAGGCACCTCGAGTCGGGACTTGAACTCGTATGGCCCGGCCGGGCTGTTGGTCGTGCTCTCGAGCACGTACATGCGATGGAGCTTGACTCCCGTGCCGGCCGTGGTCGCGGTGAAGTAGACGTACCACTTACCGTTGATCTTGTGGGTTTCCGGGGCCCAAAGTTCGGCGTCGCGGTCTTCCGGGTTGACCTCGCCGGGCAGCGGCCAAATCTGGTGCTCGGCGGCACTCCCCAGGGCACCCAGCTTGCCGGCACTGCGGTAGATCAGCTTGTTGGCCGAGGTGTAGTTGATCCAGTACTTGCCGTCGGCGCGGAAGAGCCAAGGGTCGGGTGAGTCGTCACCTGTCGCGTCGAGCGGCAGGATCGGATTGCGCAGTGAACTCTGGGTCACGGGCGTCGTGGCCCCGGCCGGAGCAACCATGGTCGCGGCGGCGAAGGCCGAGATGAAGACCAACAGCATGGCGCGAAAGAGCCTCGATCCCATGCGGGGAAGCTACAACAAACTTGTTGGACCAGTTGCGTGGTCCGGGCTTACTTGGCTTTGGCCCTGGTTTCGAAGATGTCGTTGATCTGCTCGAGGCTGCGGCCCTTGGTCTCGGGCACGAACTTCCAGCAGAACCAGAGCGTGATCAGGCCGATCGCGCCGTAGAACCAGAAGGCACCGGTTTGGGAGAGCAGGTCGATCAGGGGCAGGAAGGTGAGCGAGACCAGGAAGTTGAAGAACCAGTTGGTCATGGTCCCGGCCGAGGCGGCCTTGCTGCGCACCGAGAGGGGGTAGATCTCCGCGTTCAGCAGCCAGAAGATCGGACCCAGCGAAATTGCGAACGACGAGACGAACAGCATCAGGCTGCCGATCGCCAGCACCGTGGCATAGGTCTTGTCGGCCCCGATCAGGAAGGCGAGACCGAGCAAGAACAACGAGATCGAGATGCCGGTGACCCCGATGAAGAGCATCTCCCGGCGGCCGCGGGTGTCGAGCAGGCGCAGCGCGACCACGGTCATCAGGACGTTGATGATCCCGACCCCCAGCGAGGCGAGAATCGAGGAGAAGTCGGAGTCGATCCCGGTTTCCTGGATGATCGTCGGCGCGTAGTAGATAACCGTGTTGATCCCGGTGATCTGCTGCAGGATCGCCAGGCCGATGCCGACGACCAGGGCCGCCTTCACCGCCGGTGCGAGCAGATCCTTCCATGAGCCCTCGTGGATGCTCATGCTGGCTTCGATCTCCTTGATCTCCAGCTCGATCGCTTCCGGACCCTCGGTGCGGACACGCTGGAGCGCTTCGCGCGCATCGCCTTCCCGCCCCATCATCAGCAGCCAGCGCGGACTGGACGGCAGGCGCACGATGCCGATCACCAGCGCGAGAGCCGGCACGGCTCCTAGGCCGAGCATCCAGCGCCAGCCCTCATCGGTGTTCGCGAAGGCGAGGCCGACCAGATAGGCGACCAGGATCCCGACCGTGACGGCGAGCTGGAAGAAGGTGACCAGCCTGCCTCGGATATCGGGGGGCGCGACCTCGCTGATGTAGACGGGTGCGACCGCCGAGGCGACCCCGATCGCGACGCCGATCACCACGCGAGAGATGACCAGGATCAGGGTGCCCGGCGAGATCGCCGAGACGATCGCGCCGATGATGAAGATGATCCCGGCGGTGAGGATCAGCGAGCGCCGGCCGTATCTGTCGGAGCGGGAGCTGGCGATCCAGGCGCCGAGCACCGCCCCGATCGGCACGGCCCCGACGACCAGACCGGAGGCGAAGCTGCCGAGCCCGAAATCGGGCGTGATCTGGAGCAGAGCTCCGGCGATGACACCGGTGTCGTAACCGAACAGCAAACCGGCCAGCCCGGCGGTGGCGGCCGTGACGATGACGTTGCGGTAGGCATGTGCCCGGGCATCGGCGCTCATGAACTCTTCCCCCTCCTCGGTGGCATTGGCGGTAATTATGTGCGGGTGAGCGGACGAGAAGCAAATGGCCCGGTGCGGCTTTCTTCGGTGGCGGCGCGGCGGGTCGCCCTGGCCGCTCAGGGCTTCGGCCGGGAGCGTCCATTCCCGCGGGTGACGATGCGCCAGGTCCAGGCGACCATCGATCGCATCGGCCTGCTTCAGATCGATTCGGTCAATGTGCTCGCCCGGGCTCACCTCCTGCCGCTCTACTCGCGTCTCGGCCCATATGACATTGGGTTGCTGGAGAAAGCAAGCTCCAAGCGACCCCGTCGACTGGTCGAGTACTGGGCCCACGAGGCATCGTTCGTCCCGCCGGAAACTCATCGTCTCCTGCGCTGGCGCATGGAACGAGCCGATCGAGACGCCTGGCGCACGGTCAGGGCGGCCGCTGAGCAGCCCGAACTGCTCGATGACGTGATCGCCGAGATCGCCCGCCGGGGCCCGATGACCGCGGGCCAGGTGGGGGCAGCGATCGACCCCGATCACGTGCCCGACAAGAAGAACTGGGGGTGGAACTGGCCCCCGGTCAAGAGTGCCCTCGAGTACCTGTTCTGGTCGGGACGGATCAGCTCGGCCGGCCGGACCAGCCAGTTCGAACGGCTCTATGACCTCCCCGAGCGAGTGCTGCCCGGCCAGGGCCACCAGACGGAAGCTCCGCTTCAGGAGGAGGCGATCAAGGGTCTGGTCGAGATCTCCGCCCGCGCTCACGGGGTCGGGACCGCCCGTTGCCTGCGCGATTACTTCCGCCTGCCGGCCCGCGAATCGAAGCAGGCGATCGAGGAGCTCGCCGCCGAGGGCCGGTTGATCGAAGCCGAGGTCGAGGGCTTTTCCGCGCCTGCCTGGATCCATCCGGAAGCCCGCCGGCCCCGCAAGGTGGATGCCCGCGCCCTGCTCGCTCCCTTCGATCCCTTGATCTTCGAGCGCCGGCGCCTGGAAGAGCTATTCGGCTTCCATTACCGGATCGAGATTTACACGCCGAAGGACAAACGCCGGTATGGCTACTACGTGCTTCCGTTCCTGATCGACGAGCAGCTCGCCGGCAGGGTCGATCTGAAGTCCGACCGTGAGGGTTCGGTCCTGCTGGTGCAATCGGCCTGGGTCGAACCGGATGCCCCTGCGGGCACCGCGGCCGAGCTCGCCGACGAGCTCAGACTGATGGCGGGATGGCTCGGGCTGGAGGAAGTCACGGTCCGGCCAAAGGGTGACTTGGCCGCAGACCTGAAAGCGGCGCTTTGAGCCGCCCGGGACCGGACTTGTTCCACGTGGATCAAGATCCGGGAAGAGGCGCGGGACGCTACGCACCGAGCCCGACCGGCCGCCTCCATCTCGGCAATCTGCGGACGGCGCTGCTGGCCTGGCGTTCGGCCCGGGAGCGTGGTGCCGCCTTCCTGCTGCGGATCGAGGACATCGACTCTGGCCGTTCCCGCGAGAAGTGGGTCGAGGTCCAATTGGAGGAGCTGCGGGCGATCGGGATCGACTGGGACGGCGAGCCGGTCCGCCAGTCGGCTCGTCACGGTCTCTACCGCGAGGCGCTGGCGAGATTGGAGGCCGATGGCCTGCTTTACGAATGTTTCTGCACCCGGGCCGAGATCCGCGAGGCCGCCTCGGCCCCGCATGGCGAGCTGCCGGAGGGCGCCTACCCCGGTACCTGCCGAGAACTGACCGAGGCCGAACGCGAAGAGCGCCGTGCCAGCGGTCGTCCGCCGGCCCTGCGGGTCCGGGCAGGGGGTAGCCGGGTCGGCTTCGAGGACCATCACCTAGGCCCCGTCGTCAAGACCCTCGATGATTTTGTCGTACGCCGCAACGACGGCGACTTCGCCTACAACCTCGCCGTCACCGTTGACGACGCCGATCAAGGGGTCGCGGAGGTGGTCCGCGGGGCCGATCTGCTCGACACCACGCCCCGCCAACTCTGGCTCTACGACCGCCTTGGCCTCGCCACCCCGGATCGCTTCAGCCACGTTCCCCTGATGCTCGGAGCCGACGGCGAGCGCCTGGCCAAGCGTCACGGCGCGATCACCTTGGAAGAGCGGATTGGTGCCGGTCATTCGGTGAATGAGATCCGGGAAGAACTTTTTCTTTCGGCAGATGTCGATTCCGAAACAAGCCACTCGTCTGATGGGTGAAAACCCGAACAATCGGAGGAACAAATGAAGTTCATGTTGCTGATCCATCAAGGCACCACACCGCTCCCGGGCACACCCGAGTGGGACGCCCTTTCCGGCGAGGAACAGGGCGCCGTCTACGCCAGCTACCAGGAGGTCAACGAGACCCCCGGGACTACCCCGGGCGAGCGGATGGCCGATCCCTCGGAGGCGAAGACGGTCCGGGTCGAGGGCGGCAAGCCGATCCTCGTCGACGGTCCCTTCGCCGAGGTCAAGGAGGCGATCGGGGGTTATCTCTTCCTCGAAGCCGATGACCTCGACGCCGCGGTCGAACTCGCGGCGAAGATTCCCGCGGCCCGCATGGGTGGTGCGATCGAGATCCGGCCGCTGCTCTGAGCCGGGACTGGAACCGGGGCCGGCGGTAAATCTCTGTCCGGCCCCGGGGTCTAGTCGAAGATTTCGTTCACATCACCGGCGGCCACGCTGATCACACCGTCGATCTCCCCGAGTCGTCCGGCTAGCGAGGCAACCGACCCGGCCCCGTGAATCTCCAGCGCGACGTGAACCGCATTGAGGTTCTGGTCGGGAAGCCGCTCATGCCGGTCGACGTTGACGTCCGCCACCTTGAAGTCAAGTGAGGTCGCGGTCTCGAGGACCTGACGCAGAATCCCCCGCCCGTCCTCATACGCGACTCGAAGCGCTGAAGGCGCGTATTGAGATGCGGGCAGGCTGCGTGCCAGGGGTGCTAAGCCGAAGACGACTATGAAGTACATGGCCGTCGCCGCGACCGCGAGAATCGGAAGCGAAGCCCCGCAAGCGGCACCTACGGCGGCGGTCAGCCAGATTCCGGCGGCGGTTGTGAGACCGCGCACCGAATCGCGCCGGACGAAGATCAGGCCTGCTCCGATGAAGCCGATGCCGGAGACGATTTGGGCCGCGACTCGGGAAGGATCGAGGACGACCTCTTCGGGTTTCAAGACATCGAAGAAGCCGTATTTGCTGACCAACATGAAAAGCGCGGATCCGACTCCGACCAAGGTGTAAGTCCGGAGACCGGCACTCTTTTGGCGCCGTTCCCGCTCGATCCCGATCGCGGATGAAAGCGCCAGCGCCAGCGCCAGCCGCCAGACGAGGTCTAACTCAGAATCCATCCTTATTCTATATCAAATCACTCACCAAGGTGGAGATTCGTCCGAGTAGACGTCGCTGAGGTTCGACCGTCAGCGAAGGAGGGCGGGATGTTTCGAATTCCTCGTGCCCACTTACCCGGGATCGATCCGAGCTTCCACCTGAAGCGGCCACCACGGTTGAGTTTCGAGAGATGGAGCCAACTGCGACTCCATCGATGACCGTTGACTCGCAGGTCATGGACGTAGGGGCGCGCTCGTCCGCCACCCGGTGCGGTCAGGGTCAACTTGCCTCGCGCCAGCTTCAAAATCGCCTTGGGGAAGAGCGGACTGCCCAGCGGCATCACGTCGGTGCCCGGGACGACCGGCGAGAGTCCGAGAGCGGAAAGCACGAACCAGGCGCTCATCGTGCCCCCGTCGTCGTTGCCGGGCAGGCCACCCGGCCCGGGGCCGTAGAGGCCGAGCTGGGCCCGTCGCACGATTGACTGGGCCTTATCGGGCCGGCCGACCCAGTTGTAGATCCACGGCGTCTGGAGCGTCGGCTCGTTGCCGAGGAAGGCGTAGGGCGAGCCGGGACCGGCATTCAGCTCGGTGAAGAAGTCATCCAGCTTGGCCAGCGCCGCCTTGCGGCCCCCGAGTGTGGCGAACCGCCCGGCCAGGTTCTGCGGCACGAACCAGCCGTACTGGGCGGAGCTGCCCTCGACGAAACCATCCTCCGTCGAGGGGGTGACCCCGGCCATGAAGCTGCCGTCGGCCATTCGCGGTTCGATCGCCCGGCTTGCCGGGTTGATCAGGTTTCGCCAGTTGCCGGACCGTTCTAGAAAGCGAGCGACGAGATCCTTGCGGCCGAGCGCCTTGGCGAGCCGCGAGATCGCGAAGTCGGCCAGCGCGTATTCCATCGTGGTCGAGGCTGTGCCCCAGGGCGAGGAGCGCTGTGAGACCGCATGCTGGGAACTGGTCACGTTCTGTTCCTGCGACACCCAGCCGAGGTCGAGGTAGTCGTCGAGCGCCTCGCGCTCGGTGTAGTCGGCGTTGTCGGAGTGGCAGACCCGGTCCGCTCCCCTGACCATCGCCTTGAGCGCCCCCTTCGCGTCGAAACCCCGGACCCCGAGCGCGTGGACTGTGGCGATGATCACCGATGAGGGGTCCCCGTTCATGATGTTGGCGTTCTGGGTCGCGTAGGGCCAGCGTGGCAGGCAGCCGCCTTGCCTGGCCATCAGCAAAAGCGATTGGGCGAGGTCGGCACCCCGCCGCGGCGCGATCATCGAGAGCAGCTGGACCTGGCTGCGGTAGATGTCCCAGCCGGATACATCGGAGTAATAGGCGTGGCCAGGCTTCACCCGATGAACCTTGAGGTCCTGTCCCCGGTAGAGGCCGTTCACATCCGACTGCACGCTGGGCTCCAGCAGCGAGTGGTAGAGCGCCGTGGCGAAGGTGCGGCGGTCTTGCTTCTTCCCGCCCGAGATATGGATCCGTCCGAGTTGCTTTCGCCAGGTCTCACGGGCCCGCTTTCTGAGTTGGTTGAAACCCGATCCGGCGCTCTCGCTCAGGTTGCGGCGGGCCTGGGCGACACTCACGAAGGAGATGCCGACTCGCATACCGACCGGGCGCGAGTTCGCGGTATCGAAGCTGACGTAGGCGCCGGCCTGGGCGGTGGTGCTGGGATTGCCGGGAACAAACGGCGGACCCCCGGCCACTGGCTTGTAGTTGAAGGCATCGGGGGATGAGTCGCTGGCCTGATTCGAACCGGGCGAGAGCGCCGCTCCCTTCCAGGTTCCGTGGGCCTTGAACGGCCGGTCGAAGCGGGCGGCGAAATAGAGCTTGTACTTCGAAGGCTCCCAGCAGAAGCGTCCACTTTCTGAGGTCCCGGTCACTTCCCGTCTCTTCGGATCGACGTTCACCTTGGCCAAGTAATTGGCGATCGTGCTGCCGCCGGCGTTCAGGGTCACGGTGCCGACCTTCGATTTCGGGAAGGTGAACCGGCCCACCGCGGTTCGGGTCGTCGCGGTCAGCTCAGAACGCACCTGGTCGTCTTGCCCGGGATTCAGCACGACGCTGTAGGAGCCCGGACGGGCATGCTCGTGACGGTGACTGAAGCTCGGCACGATCTCAGGATCGAGATCCGAGGAGCCGGCGATCACCGGCGACTCGGAGAGCTTCCCGGCTACCGGCAGGATCGGCACGTCCTGAAGCAGCGCGCAGCCGGCCCCGCTGAAGTGGGTCAGGGAGAAGCCACGGAGCTGATCGTCGGAGTAGGTGTAGCCGGCGGTGAAGTTGGTCAGGCTGGGGATCGTGTCGGGCCCGAAGGCGGTCATGCCGAAGGGCAAGGTCGCGCCCGGAAAGGTATTGCCGGCACCCCCACCGGTGCCGAAGTCGGGAGCCGATGCCTCGGTACCGACGAAGGGGTTGACCAGCCGGGCCAAACCACCGGCAGCGGCCCCGGCCGGGGCAAGAAACACCACCGCCACCACGATCAATGCGACCCATCCCCTGCGATTCACGCAATGCAAGTTACAGGCCGACGCCGGGCTGATCCGCTACCGACGCGGAACCACGCGTTGCCGCGAGGTCGTCCGGGCCCGGTTCTAGATTCTCGAATAGATGTACGTTCGCCCGGTCTCGGTGCCCTACAAGGATTTTCCCGATGCAAGGGAAATACATCTCCCGACGCCCGTCACCCGGCGAATCATCCGGTTCGGTAAGGTGTTTTGTTCTTCAGGAGGCACAGATGCCACACGGAAACGCTGACAGCAAGCGGAAACGCCGCACCGGAATGGACCTGATCCCCGAGTCTGTCAAGAAGCTCGCCGGACCAGATGAAATGCGCAACCTCAAGTACGCCTGGTACTCGGGACGCATGGTTGGCGAGCCCAACGGCCACCGTAGTCAGCGGTGGTCGGACGAGCGTACCTCCGACGATTAGTTAGCCCCGTTCGGGTGTCCGACGTCCTCGGAAGGTCAGCGACCGAGTTTCCGCACGATTCGAAGGAACCGCGGCTCCCGCTCGTAAGCAGGCACGGGCAATTTCCAAGTCTCGATCAGCCCGAAAGCCACCAGCCAGGCGATCGTGCTGAACAGGCACAGGAGAAACTGGAGCAGGCACGGGGAAAGACGAGTTACCAGGAGGCCGACCAGGAGCGCGCTCGCGAAGGCGAGGGCCGCCGAGCCGAGCAGCGCGAACCTCGCGTAGTTCAGCAGCCGGGAGGTCATGGGATGCATCCCGGTTCGGCCCACCAATGCCGCGATCAACCCAGGGAATGCCAGCAGGATCGGCACCGGAGACGATCCCCCGAGGTCGAGCTTCCCAAAGGAGATTGCGCACACACTGAGGGTGACCGCCACGGCCAGCGACGCCAAGGCGGCGCCGCCCGCGAACGCGGATCGCCTGACCCGCATTTCGAGGAAGAACGAACCTTCGAGCGCGTGGCGGGCATTCTCGACGTAAAGATGCGTCCGGCGCTTCTTTTCTCCGATGTCGGTTTTCGTGATCCCGGCATCCAGTTTGGTGGAACCCTTGGGGCCTTTACGAATGACCGAACGGTCTTCCCGTACCTTTAAGCGTGAGTAGATCACCTGCATTCCTTCAGGTGCGGCAAACTCGGCGTGAAACGATTGCGCACGAATGATTGGAAAGTCGATCCACACGGGTTGCGGGACCCAGCTCATCCTGGTGACCAGCGCATCGTTGATATGGAGCTGATCGCTGACGTATGACAACTTCAGTATGTGACTCGCTACCGTCGAGAAGTCGATAGTCAGCGTGATTATCGAAGCCGATATAAGAGTCGTAAGTAGCCAGTCGAACTGCTCGTTCTCGAAGAGAATCGCGGCCTGGCCGGGGCGTAGGGAATCCCGGAATATCGACTCGCGCGCCTCGAACTTCTCCCGGTCGGTCTCCTCCGCCAGCATTCGCAGGTATATCTCTTGATCCCAAGTGAGAGCGTACGAACCGTTTGGATTGAATTGCCAAAGGAGACGCTTCGCGGCCTCGACCAGAATCGACGCGGAAATCGCCGCATTCTGCTCGAGAGTTGGGATCATGTAACGGCGTCCGGTCTCGTCTATCAGGTCGAAACGACTGAACGTACTAGGAGCCTTCGGAACTAGAAACAGCGGAACCTCAGTCGGGCGCGCCCGATGCCCGCGAGGCAGGCGAATATCAATTGTGTGCGTGTGCTTGGTCGCCTCGTCGTCGACGAGTTCCACCGATTCACGACGCCGGATCACCCAGCTGTCACACCCAAGTAGTAAGGCACGGAGTCTTTCCGCACGGCTGTCAACCGGTCTCCCCAATCCGCGCATAAACATACCGTCTTGGGTTCAATTCGTCAGCGCAACGCTTGGTCCAGTGTATTGGCGGGGGTTTTGAAACCGAGGGTTTTACGGGGGCGGGTGTTGAGTTTTCTCGCAACCTGATCTAGATCAGGTTGCGAGAA
>Ga0182738_1001572_pt1 | contig 28307 bp, 26 predicted proteins | sample eDN5th30CBELigMG_FD_128876 | JGI IMG/M metagenome (GOLD analysis project Ga0182738, IMG submission 128876) | Enriched Miracle-Growth compost microbial communities from Emeryville, California, USA - eDNA 5th pass 30_C BE-Lig MG (version 2)... ...
GATCTCATGAGCGCCGTCTCGCGCGCCACGGCGGCGGAGACGATCGTCGTGGTGGCCGCCGGCAACGCCAGTGCCGGCCAGACACCGTCTGCCACGCCCAGTCCGCTCGCCGCGTCCATTGCCGACCCCACTTATGGGCACGGCCTCGTCATCATCGCCACATCCGTGGATGAGGACGGGACGATCAGTGCCTTCTCCAACGGCGCCGCCGGCCACGAGACGCGTACGCTGAGCGCGCTCGGCGGCGCCGTGCGCACGCTCGACAACAAGGGCGCCGAGCTGTTCTACACGGGCACGTCCTTCGCCGCGCCGCAGATCGCCGGCGCGGCCGCGCTGCTCGCGCAGGCCTTCCCCAATCTCACCAGTGCGCAGATCGTGCAGTTGCTGCTCACCACCGCTACCGATGCCGGCGATCCGGGGCCGGACGCCGTCTATGGCATGGGCATTCTCGATGTCGCGCGCGCCTTCCAGCCGCAGGGCCAGCTCAGCCTCGCCGGCACGGGCGCACCGCTTGGCCTGGCCGAGACGAGCCTGCTCTCTGCCGCCATGGGGGATGCGCGACCGGCGGCTCTCGGTGCCGTTGTGCTGGATGGGTATTCGCGGCCCTACCGCACCGATCTGGCTCTCGGTGTCGAGCGCCCCGGCCCGCGCGGCCGGCTGACCGCCGCGCTGGCGGGCACGCAGCGGCATATTCAGGGCCTCGCCGGACCGCTCAGCCTCTCGTTCAGCTTCGCCGCCGACCGCCCTGCGGACGGACAGGGCGTAGCCCCCACGCCGGGCGAAACGGAGCGGACACGGGCACAGCTTCTCGCCGGCACCATCGCCGCGCGCCTCTCGCCCCGTACCAGCGCCGCCTTCGGTTTGCGGACCGGGCTGGAGACGCTGGAGGCGCGGCTGGACGCTGGGCCGCGCCCCGCCTTTCTGCTCGCGGACGCGGGTAATGGAACGCCGGCGCTTGAACTGCGCCCCGAATCGAGCGCGGCCGTCACGCATCGGCTGGCGCCTGGGCTGACTCTCCTCCAGGGTGTGGAGATCGGCATGGTGGACAGCACCGCCGAGCGGCCGGGCCCCGAGTGGCGCCTGCCGGGCCGCACCGCGCATTATCAGGCGGCGCTGGCGGGGCTCGCGCTGGCGCGCGGGCGCCTGACCGTCGCGGGCAAGCTGCGGCTAGTGAACGAGCAAGGCAGCCTGCTCGGCGCCCGTTTCGCCCGGGCCCTTGGCGCGCAATCGGCGCGCAGCCTGTTCGCGGGGGCGGAATTACGGCTGGACATGGCGGCCGGGCTGACGCTCGGCGGCGCCCTGCAACAGGGCTGGACCCATGCGCAGGCCGGCGGCGCGCTCACCGAAGGCGGCTTGCTGCGCACCCGCGCCTGGGCGCTGCACCTGACGCGCATCGGCCTGCTCGCGCCCAACGATCTGGCGGGGCTGCGCATCGCCGCGCCGCTCCGGGTGATCTCCAGCCGCTTCCCGCTCGCCCTGCCGCAGAGCTGGGACTGGCAGAGCGCCACCGCCACCATCGCCCGCGTGCCCCTCGACCTCACGCCGCGCGGATCGGAGCGGGTTTACGAACTGAGCTACGGCGTCGGCCTCTCCGGCGGCTGGCTGGGCGCCAATCTCTTCGCGCGCACCGAGCCCGGCAATATCGCGGCGCGGCGCGACGATTACGGCGCGGCGCTGCGCTGGTCGGCGCGGTTTTGAGGGAGGGCCAGCCATCGTGCCTGCGTTGGATGCCTCCGACCGCCCTGGACTCCTGCCTGCGCAGGCGCACTGAAGAGGGAGCGCCGCCGAGGGGGCTTTGCGGGCGGGTGGACGTCACATGATGTGCCGGGGCGGGAAACGAGCGCAGACCAAAATGGCGCACTGGCGTGGAGCAGAGCGCAGCGGACGCTTGCTCCTCGGCCGCCGGAAGCGCGCAGAACCATTCTTGCCGGCCGAGAGCTGAATGCAGGCCGTGCCTAGAGGCTCTCCGTTTTTGATTGAGCCAATTCCCTGCTCCTGCGCAGGCAGGAGCCCAGGGCGGGTGCGGCGTTCGGCTGGGCCCTGGCTCCTGCCTGCGCAGGAGCACTGGCTCTCCCCTGCTCGAAAAGATTCTAGGGCGGATCCCCTTGCCAAGCCCTTCCATGGCGCTTTGCGCGCTTTCGATGCTCGCGGAGCGAACATCCGCCGTTTCAGCTCACGCAAAATCCTTTTTTGCTCGTGATGATCTGAATGCGGCAAGCGCCTGCTCCGGCCTGCGCAGACGCCCATTGAAGGGGCGGCGGGCCCCCTGGGTGGGCCGACCTGGGATGACGAGGTGGACGCGAAGCCGACCCAGGCCAACAAGATGATGCCCTGGCGTAGGCCGGAATGCGTGCGGACTCTTACGGCACCGAAGCGCGCACAGGGGCATTTGCAGGCCCCCGCATGGAATGACCCTCCGTCCTAGACGGTGAAGCTCTCGCCGCAGCCGCAGCTTCCCTTGGCATTGGGGTTGGTGAACACGAAGCCCGCCGTGAAATCATCCTCCACCCAGTCCATCACGGAGCCGATGAGATAGAGCACGCTCGCCGCGTCGATGAAGAAGAGGCCGCCCGGCGTCTCGATCCGCTCGTCGAACGCGGCAGGTTCGGTCACATAATCGACCGAATAAGCGAGGCCCGAGCAGCCCCGACGCGGCGTGGAGAGCTTGACGCCCACCGCACCTTCCGGCGCCCGCGCCATGAGATCGGCAACACGCGCCTGCGCCGCGGGCGTCAGCGTGACGGCGGCGGGGAGAGCGCGGCGCTGGGGGCTGGTGGTTGCGGTCATCGGTCGAGCTTGTCCTGTGATGAGAGAGGGCCTTCTATACAGGGCCTATATGGGGCGCGGCCACGTGGATGCCAGAGGCACGGCTCCGGCGCATGGCCCGACCCAGGAAATCGGCGCGGGCCGGGAGCACCTCTGCGGTGTTCACAGCATGCCCAGTTCGAGCTTGGCCTCGTCGCTCATCTTGTGCGGGTCCCACGGCGGATCCCATACCAGATTCACCTCGGCATTGCCCACGCCCGGCACCGCGCCCACGCGCATCTCCACTTCGCCGGGCATGGATTCGGCGACCGGGCAATGCGGCGTGGTCAGCGTCATGGTGACGACGGCATGGCCGTCATCGGTCACGTCGACGCCGTAAATGAGGCCGAGATCGTAGATGTTCACCGGTATCTCGGGGTCGTAGATTTCCTTGAGCGCCTCAATGATGCCTTCATAGACATTGCCGCCCGGCTCGCCGGCGGAGATGCTCGCGGGCTGCTGCTTGAGGAAGCCGTCCAGATAGTCGCGCCGGCGCGCTACCGCGTCGGGCAGAGCGACGGCATCGGGCGCGGTGTCCGGCGCCTCCTCCACATCCTGCACGCGGGCGCGCGGCGGCTTCTCCACATGCGCCACTTCTTCGGCCCTGATCCTGCTTTCCTCGTTCATCCGAAAATCGTCCTCACGCGTTCGAGGCCGCGGATCAGCGCCGCGACGTCGCTCTCGTCATTGTAGATGCCGAAACTGGCCCGCGCGGTCGCATCCACGCCCAGATGGCGCATCAGCGGCTGCGCGCAATGATGCCCGGCGCGGATCGCCACGCCGCTCTCGTCCAATATGGTGCCGATGTCGTGCGGATGCACCCCGTCCATGGCGAAGGAGACGATGCCGCACGCATCGTCCGGGCCCAGCAGCCGCAGCGAATTGATGCCGCGCAGCGCCTCGCGCGCCTGTCGCACCAGCGCCGCTTCATGCGCGGCAATGGCGTCGAGCCCGATCGCGTCCACATAGTCCAGCGCGGCCGCCAGGCCGATGGCCTCGACAATGGCCGGCGTGCCTGCCTCGAAGCGGGCCGGCGGCGGCGCGTAGGTGGTGCGCTCGAAGGTGACGGTGTCGATCATCGCACCGCCGCCATGCCAGGGCGGCATGGCAGCCAGAATCTCGGCCCGCGCCCACAGCGCACCGATGCCGGTAGGCCCATACAGCTTGTGGCCGGAGAAGAGATAGAAGTCGCAGCCGAGCGCCTGCACGTCGAGCGCCATGCGCGGCGCCGCCTGGCAGCCGTCGACCAGCAGCAGCGCGCCGGCCGCATGCGCGATCGATGCGGCGCGCGCCACGTCGAGCGGGCTGCCCAGCACGTTGGAGACATGGGCGAGCGCCACCAGCTTGTGCGCCGGGCGGATCATCGCGGCCATGGCATCCAGGTCGATATGCCCGTCCGCCGTCAGCGGTATCACATCGATGGCCGCCCCCGTGCGCTCGGCGATGAGTTGCCAGGGCACGATGTTCGAGTGATGCTCCAGCGTGGAGAGCAGGATGCGGTCGCCCGGCTTGAGGTTGGCGGCCCCCCAGCTATTCGCCACGAGATTGATGCCTTCCGTCGCGCCGCGCACGAACACGATCTCGTCGGCGCTTGCGGCATTGAGGAAGCGCGCCACCCGTGCCCGCGCCGCCTCGAAGGCCAGCGTCATGTCGGCCGAGCGGGCGTAGACGCCGCGATGCACCGTCGCATAATCCGCGCCCATCGCCCGCACGGTGGCGTCGATCACGACCTGCGGCTTCTGCGCGGTCGCGGCCGTGTCGAGATAGTGCCAGGGCGCGCCCTGCGCTGTGGCGAGGCCGGGGAAATCGGCGCGGACGGCGGCGTGGCCGCGCGCGGGCGCGTCGAGCCTGTCCGGGGCCGTCTCCGGCGCGCAGGAAAGCGGCGCGTGTTGAGTCATGCCATCGTCTCCAGCCTGGCGCGCGCGGCCTGCTCGAAGCGCGCGTGCGCGTCTGCGTCGGCCATGTCGTCGAACAGGCCGGCAATGAATGCCTGGAGCAGCAGCGCGCGCGCGCCCGCCGGGTCGAGCCCCCGCGAGGCGAGATAGAAGAGCGCCGCCTTGTCCAGTTCGCCGACCGTGGCGCCGTGCGCGCATTTCACGTCGTCGGCGAAAATCTCCAGCTCCGGCTTGGCATTGGCGCTCGCGCCGCGATCGAGCAGCATGGCCTTGAAGCTCTGCTCCGCATCGGTCTGCTGCGCGTCGCGCGCCACGGCCACCTGACCGAGATAGCTGGTCGTCGCCGTGTCCGCCGCAATGGCCCGCACCGTCTGCCGGCTGACGCCGCCGGGCTCGACATGGCGCACCTTCGTCACCAGTTCGAGAGTCTGGCTGCCGGCGCCGAGCAAGGCGGCCTTGAGATCGAACCGGGCACCTTCATGCAGCGTGACATCGAAGGTCACGCGACCGAGCGCACCGCCCATGTCGAGCAGGTGCATGGCGAAGGCGCCGCCCGCGCCGATCTCGACAATGAGATCGCGGACCGCCACGTCGCCCGGCGCGGCGTCCTGAAGGAGCGCGCGCGACAGCGTCTCGCCGGGGCCGACAACGATCCGTTCCGGTTCGCTCGGTGGCCAGACGCGCGCCAAAGCGGTGAGGTCGCTATAGCGCCACGCCTCGTCCTTGCGGGTGGGGAGAGCGAGCGCAGTCATGCGCTTGCCCCCGTCGCAGTTCCGCGCAAACCCGCCCCGCGGACGGGAGCGAGCGCGCGCCCCTTGACGCGCGCGCCGGTCATGCCAGCACCTCGGCATAGCCTTCGCGTTCCAGCGCCACGGCCAGCTCAGGGCCGCCCGATTTCACGATGCGGCCGTCTGCCAGAATATGCACGGCATCGGGCTGCACATAATCGAGCAGGCGCTGATAGTGCGTGATGAGCAGCACGGCCTTGTCCGGCGCGCGCATGATGGCGTTGATGCCGACCCCCACGGTCTTGAGCGCATCGATGTCGAGGCCGCTATCGGTCTCGTCGAGAATGGCGACGCGCGGATCGAGAATGCCCATTTGGACCATTTCGGCACGCTTCTTCTCACCGCCGGAGAAGCCCACATTCACCGGGCGCTTGAGCATCTCCATGTCGAGCCCGAGCAACGCCGCCTTCTCGCGCGCCAGACGCAGGAAGTCGGCGGCCGAGAGCGGCGCTTCGCCGCGCGCCGTGCGCTGGCTGTTGAGCGCCTCGCGCAGGAACTGGACATTGGAAACACCGGGAATTTCCACCGGATACTGGAAGCCCAGGAACAGGCCGGCGGCGGCGCGCTCATGGGGCTCCATGGCAAGCAGGTCGGCGCCTTCCAGCGTGGCCGTGCCGCCCGTCACCTCATAGCCTGGCCGGCCGCCGAGCGTATAGGCGAGCGTCGACTTGCCCGCGCCGTTGGGGCCCATGATGGCGTGAATCTCGCCCGCGTTCAGCGTGAGCGAGAGGCCCTTGAGAATGGGCTTGCCAGCAACTTCGGCCGTGAGATTGTCGATCGTCAGCATCTGTTTTTCGCCTTCTCGGGCTTCATGGTCATGAGATTGTGGCGCGCGCCGCAGGACGGGCGCCCGAACTGAACGCGCCTCTGGCGCTTGCGGGCACCGGAAAACCAAATCGGTTAGCCGATGCCGTCGCAGGAGGAATGCCCTGGTGCCTTCTCGTGCCGCCGCGCAGGCCATGACGCACTCGCGTCAGACCACGGCGCGAAACTGCGCTGTCAGGAGAATATGGATGAGATCCGGCGCCGGAGGCGCTCAGTGCATGTCGCGGGCGTAGCGCATATGGGCCCAGTCGATGGCTGCGGCCTCGATCATGGGATCGACCTGCTCCAGCCCCGTATCGGCATGACTCAGCACCAGCGCGCTGCTCAGATGCGGCTGCTCGTTGCGAATGTCCGCGATGAGCTGGCTGCGCAGTTCGCCCCGCGAGAGCGCGCAGGCGGACATGGCGTTCTGCGCCATCTCCTGCTGGTCGCCCAGTTGCGTCGTCCGGTCGACCTGCCGCAGCACGCAGTTGCGATAGCTGGTGAGCAGGCTGGCGAAGCGCTGGGTGAGCGGCAGCTCGGCGACGCTGTTCGCCGCGATCGTCTGTGGCGTGGGGGTCTGGGGCGCGGGCACTGTCTCGCGCGCGGTGGCGGGAAGCGCCTGAACGACGGCCATGGTAACCAGAAGTGCTGCCAGACCGGCCTTCATCGACGCTTCCCTCCTCAGAGCGGCCCGGGGACTTCCACATCCGGCCGGGCGTGAAGGCAACTAAGCCCAGGCCGCGATTCGTTACAATGCCGTTAAGGACGAATCCGTCGCGCCCGTCTGCCACACCGGCGCGCGGATCCAGGGCAGCCGGAACGGCGCGTGCATAGGCAGGGCTGCCAAGCATCCTCATCCCACGCTGCCTTCGAGGCTGATGTCGAGCAGCTTCTGCGCTTCCACGGCAAATTCCATAGGGAGCTGCTGGAGCACCTCGCGCGCGAAACCGTTGACGATGAGGCCCACCGCGCTCTCGGCATCGAGGCCGCGCTGCATGGCGTAGAACAGCTGGTCGTCGCTGATCTTGCTGGTCGTCGCCTCATGCTCGACGATGGCGGAGGGATTCTTCACCTCGATATAAGGCACGGTGTGGGCGCCGCATTTGTCGCCCAGCAGCAGCGAATCGCACTGCGTGAAGTTGCGCGCGCCCTCGGCCTGCGGCCCCACGCGCACGAGGCCGCGATAGGTGCCGTTGGAGCGGCCGGCGCTGATGCCCTTGGAGACGATGGTCGAGCGGCTGCCCCGGCCATTGTGGATCATCTTGGTGCCGGTGTCGGCCTGCTGGTAGTTGTTGGTGACCGCCACGGAGTAGAATTCGCCCACCGAATTCTCGCCGTTCAGCACGCAGCTTGGATATTTCCAGGTGATGGCGCTGCCGGTCTCGACCTGGGTCCAGCTCACCTTGCTGTTCTTGCCCTGGCAGAGCGCGCGCTTGGTCACGAAATTATAGATGCCGCCCTTGCCCTCGGCATCGCCGGGGTACCAGTTCTGCACGGTGGAATATTTGATCTCGGCATCGTCGAGCGCGACCAGCTCGACGACGGCGGCGTGGAGCTGGTTCTCGTCGCGCTGCGGCGCCGTGCAGCCTTCCAGATAGGAGACATAGGCACCCTTGTCGCAGACGATCAGTGTGCGCTCGAACTGGCCGGTATTCTCGGCGTTGATGCGGAAGTAGGTGGAGAGCTCCATCGGGCAGCGCACCCCCTCCGGCACATAGACGAAGGTGCCGTCGGAGAAGACCGCGCAATTCAGCGTCGCGAAATAATTGTCGTGCATGGGCACGACTTTGCCCAGCCACTTGCGCACCAGATCGGGAAATTCGCGGATCGCCTCGCTGATCGAGCGGAAAATGACGCCCGCTTCCTCCAGCTCCTTGCGGAAGGTGGTGGCGACCGACACGCTGTCGAACACAGCGTCCACCGCCACGCGCGGCGCACCCGCCACATTGGCGAGCACCTTCTGCTCCTCGATGGGGATACCCAGCTTCTCGTAGGTGCGGCGGATTTCCGGGTCCAGCTCGTCCAGGCTCGCCAGCGTCGGCTTCGCCTTGGGCGCCGCGTAATAATAAGCGTCCTGATAGTCGATCGGCGGCACGTTCAGCTTCGCCCAGTCCGGCGCTTCCATGGTCAGCCAGTGGCGAAAGGCCTTGAGACGCCAGTCCAGCATCCATTCCGGCTCGCCCTTCTTGGCGGAAATGAATCGAACCGTGTTCTCGTCGAGCCCCTTGGGCGCGAACTCCTGCTCGACGTCCGAGACGAAGCCCCATTCATAGTCGCTCGCCTTGCGGGCGGCGGCGAGAGCCTCCTCGTTGCGGGGGGCCTCGGTCTTCACGGGGGCGTTCATTGCACGGTCTCCACGGCGGCAGCCGAGTGGTTGGGAACGAGAGAAGGCACGGACGCGGCCGGTGCGCTGCCCGGCAGAGCGTCCGGCGCGGCGATGAGATGCGCCAGCGTCACGCGCTCCAGCGATTCGCGTACCAGCCGGTTGATGCCCAGCCAGTGCGGCCGGATGACGCAGGGGCGGTCCAGCGCACAGCAATCGGAGCCCTGGGCATCCAGGCAGGCGGTCATGGTGATCGGCCCGTCCACGGCCTCGATGATGTCGGCCAGCGTGATGGCGGCGGCCGGCCGGGCGAGCTTGATGCCGCCGCCGCTGCCGCGCGTCGCCTTGATGAGGCCGGCGCGGCCCAGCAGGCTGGCGAGCTTCTGCGCGGTGGGCACCGGAATGCCCGCCTCCGTCCCCAGGCTGGCGGCATTGGCCCGCGCGCCGCCGCAATGCATGGCAGCAGTGCGCATCATCAGCACGGCATAATCGGCAAGACTGGACAGGCGCATATGCGAACGATTCTCAAATCGGAGTAAATTGGTCTGATTGGGCAGATGGTCGCGATGCGCCCGAAAATCAAGCCCCAATGCGTGGCGGATGTGATTGTCGCCTCACTGTTGCCGGAGCGCACGAGACGGCGCGTGGCCCCGGCGGGAACGCCGGCAGCATCCGCAGCCCTGAAGCGGCGGGACCGGCGCAGGCGGCGCCTAGCTGATCCGGCTGAGCTGCGCGATGTCGCCGGGCACGTCGGCGCGGTTCATCGAGAGGCGGATGACGATGCTGGCCCGCTCGCGCAGCTCGGTGGGGGTCAGTCCCGTGAAGTGCTTGAGTTCGCGGATGAAATGGGATTGATCGTAAAACGCGTCACCGCTGCATTCGGACCAGTCCACCTCCTCGCGCGCGAGGATCTGGGCGCAGCGCAGGGCCCGATATTTGCGCGCCAGATATTTCGGCGGCGCGCCGTAAAGCCGGTTGCACCAGCGCGCGACCTGCCGTGCGGAAAGGCCCGTCGCCTCCTGCAACACATCGACGCGCGGGGACTGTTCGTCGCTCAGCCAGCGGTCCGCCTCCTCCACGAAGCGCATTTCCGCCTCGCCGACGGGCTGAAGCTGCGTGCGCAGGAAAGCCCAGAGCTGCTCGGAGGCCGCGCCGCTGTCCTCCTGCGCGCGCAGGCTATCCAGCATGTCCCGCCAGGGGTGGCCGAAGCGGGCCGCGAGATCGAAGGCATCATCGGCGGCGAGATTGGCTTCGCCCGCGCGCAGTGCCGCCCAGCCTAATGGCAGCACCGTGAGCCCCAGGACCTGGAGCGGCCCGGCGACGTCGAAATGCGTGGCCATGCTGGTGGGGCCGAGCAGGCAGCATTCCGGCGTTTCCACCAGGCGCCCATCGCTGAATCGATAGCTGCCCTCACCGGCGAGCATGAAGCGGATCTGGGCGAAATCGGCGCGGGTGTGATCGACGATCCGCACCCGATCGGCCGTGAACAGATACATTGCGCCGAAATAACGGGACAAATCCGCTGGCGGCGCGAAATAGCTCAGCGCGACCATATCGGCCGCATCGGCGACGGCGAATCTGTGACGCATGCGCGACCTTCTGCATCTCCAACCGAGGCCGGGAAGCCCCTGCCGACTTGCGGACAGCCGAAATGGAAAGAAGCGCGCCCGATTAAGGGGTCGCGTCCTGTTCATGCCCTCCGTGGGCCGTAATCGCATGAACAGACCCAAATTGGAACAGAAAAGCGAAAAAGCGGCTTGCCTGGCGCGAAGCCAGGCAAGCCGACAAGTGCAAGGTCTCTTAGCCGGACGACTGAGAGCCCTTCGGGTCGCAAGGAGGGAGATACACTGATTCGCATCGCGCTGATTGGACGGAATCGTCATCGGCGCCTCCTTCAGCATTTTGCGACGCGCAAAAGATGCTTCGCACTGCAACAGATGCGCCCGTCCCCTGCCCGCCACTCTGTCTGCCCGTGCTGTCTTTGACGGTCCCGGCCGCCAATGGCATAGCGCCCGTCATGTACGCTCTGCTTCGTCCGCTGCTCTTCGTCCTCGACGCGGAAACCGCCCACAAGGCGGCGCTGGCCGCGCTGCGCCTGCCCTGGCCAACCCGCGCGCCAAACGACCCCATTTTGCGTCAGCGCGTCGCCGGGCTGGATTTCGCCGGCCCGGTGGGTCTCGCCGCCGGCTTCGACAAGGACGGTATCGCGGCCGCAAGAATGCGCCGTTTCGGATTCGGTTTTGGCGAGATCGGCACGCTGACGCCGCTGCCACAGGCCGGCAATCCGCGCCCGCGTCTGTTCCGTCTGGCGGGGGACAATGCCGTCATCAACCGGATGGGCTTCAACAATGGCGGGCAGGATGCCGCCATCGCCCGGCTGTCCGCCCGCCCGCGCAAGCCCGGCTATGTGCTCGGCATCAATATCGGCGCCAACAAGGACGCAGCCGACCGCATCGAGGATTATGCGCGCGGGGTGCGCGCGATGGCGCCACTGGCCGACTATCTGGCGATCAACATTTCCTCGCCCAACACACCGGGCCTGCGCGCACTCCAGGATCGCGGCGCGCTGGACGCCTTGCTGGCGCGAGTGATGGCGGCGCGCGGGGCGAGCGGGCCGCCGCTGTTCCTCAAGGTGGCGCCCGACCTGGAACCCGCCGACATCGACGACATCTGCGACCTGGCCCTCGCACATGGGCTGGATGCGCTTATCGTGAGCAACACCACCATTTCCCGCCCCCGGCTCTGCTCGCCGCAAGCCGGCGAGACGGGCGGCCTCTCGGGCGCGCCGCTCCAGCCGCTCGCGCTCCGGCGCCTGCGCGATTTCCGCGCGCGGCTGGGCAAGAGACTGCCGCTCATCGGGGTGGGCGGCATCGCCAGCGGCGCCCAGGCCTATGAACGCATCCGCGCGGGCGCGAGCTTGGTGCAGCTCTACTCCGCGCTGGTCTATGAAGGCCCTTATCTGCCCGCCCGGATCAATGCCGAGCTGGCGGCGCTGCTCCGGCGGGATGGCTTCGCCACCATTTCCGAAGCGGTCGGAATCGACGTGGACTGAGAGGACTGAGAAGAAGCGGCGGCGCCGATCCGCTGCCGGTCCGCCGCATCCTCCAGCCTTTACGTCCATCTCGCGCTTGTATCCCCCTCTGAGCCGAGGGGCTCGCTTGGTTCAGCGGAGGGATTTTCGCAGGCGGCAACAAAGCCCGCACCGGAGGCACGCAAAGGCTTCACGCAATAGCCCTTGCCCGAGAACCGTCAGCGCTTATGCTGCCATGCAGCATGTTCCGATCTCTTCTTCTCCCCCTCGCTCTGCTCCTCACACCGCTGGCTCAGCCGGCGCTCGCCCGCTCGCAGCCGGATGCCGCCGCCGCCCAGGCAGGGGCGGTCAGTGCGCCCGATTCGCGCGCCGCCGCGGCCGGCATCGAAATTCTCAAGGCCGGCGGCAGCGCAACCGATGCCGCCATCGCCATCATGCTGGCGCTCAATGTGGTCGAGCCGCAGAACAGCGGCCTTGGCGGCGGCAGCTTCATGCTCCACCATGATGGGGCGAGCGGCGCGCTCACCAGCTATGACGGGCGTGAGACGGCCCCGGCCGCGGCGACGCCCGACTGGTTCCTGGATGCGCAGGGCAAGCCATTGCCCTTCCGCCAGATCGGCAATGGCGGCCGCAGCACGGGCGTGCCGGGCAATCTGCGCATGATCGCGCTGGCCCACGCGCGCCACGGCAAGCTGCCCTGGGCGACGCTGTTCGGGCCCGCCATCCGCCTCGCGCGCGAGGGCTTCACCGTCTCCCCGCGCCTGCATAACGGCCTTTCGCGCTATGGCCGCAACATGGAGGCCGAGCCCGCCGCGCAGTATTTCGACGCCACGGGCGCCGCGCTCGCCATCGGCAGCACGTTCCGCAATCCGCCGCTTGCCGCGCTGCTGGAGCGCATTGCGGCGGACGGGCCGGAGAGCTTCTATAAGGGCCCGTTCGCGCAGAAGATCGTCACTGCGCTCAACGGCGCGCAGGCCAGCCAGTCTGCCATGACGCTGGCCGATCTCTCGGGCTACGAGGCCAAGGAGCGCCCGCCCGTCTGCGCCCTGTACCGCGCCCATCGGATATGCAGCATGGGCCCGCCGTCTTCGGGCGGCATCACCGTGCTGATGATCCTCAAGCAGCTCGAACGCTTCGACATGAAGGCGCTGGGCCGCGCCTCGCCTGTCGCCTGGCACCTGCTCGCCGAATCCGAGCGGCTCGCTTATGCCGACCGCGACCTCTATATCGGCGACCCGGACTTCGTGGACGTGCCGGTCGCGGGTCTGCTCGATCCGGCCTATCTGGCGGCGCGCTCGGCGTTGATCTCGCCGCACACGACGCTGGCCACCATCGAGCCCGGCAAACCCGCCGGCGCCCCCGCGCGGGTGCGGGCGCCGTTCAAGGACGATCCCGGCACCAGCGACCTCGCCGTGGCGGACGCGGACGGCAATGTCGTGCAGGTCACCACCACCATCAACGGCTATTTCGGCTCCGGCGTGGCGGTGGACGGCCTCTTCCTCAACAACGAAATGCCGGATTTTGACGTCATGCCGGTGAAGGACGGCTATTATGTCGCCAACCGGGTGGAAGGCGGCAAGCGGCCGCGCAGTTCCATGGCGCCCACCATCGTTTATGCGCCCGACGGCACGGTGCGCCTCGCCATTGGCGCGGCCGGCGGCGCGACCATCATCTGCCAGGTGGCCAAGACGATCATCGGCGTCGTGGACTGGGGCCTCTCGGCACAGGACGCCATTGCCATGGGCCTCGTTTATGCGCCCGGCAAGGGCGGCACCATCGAGCAGGGCACCGAGCTGGAAGCGATGCTGCCCGCGCTGCAGGCACTGGGCGAGGAGCTGCGCATCGCCCCGCTGGGCCTCAAGGCCAATGCCGTGGAATATGTCGATGGCCAATGGCGCGGCGCCGCCGATCCGCGCAGCGAGGGTGTGGGCATGGACATGAGCGGCGCGGTCACGGCCATCGTGCGGCGCGCCAACGATCTCAACGGCGCCCACGAATAAAGGCGCGGCAGAGCGCCAGACATGTTTTGACGCCAGAGCCTGTCCGTTCTTGATGGAGCCCATCCCGTGCTCCTGCGCAGGCAGGAGCCCTGGATCATTCTTGCTCGGACAGACACGAGCCCTGAATTCAGCGCCCATTGTCTGTAAGCGGTGCATCGCCCGTCCATTGGCCGGTGCACTATGGACGCTTCCCGTCCAGCACGCCCCTCCTCCGTTCGCTTGAGCCTGTCGAGCCAGACGCGCCCGAAGGGCAACGGCCCTCCTCTCGCCTCTCCGCGTTGAAGGAAGGAGAAAGCTTCCACGGCGGTTCAGGGCGAACGGCGGGGTTTGGAGGAGTGCGATTTGGGTCGATGGCTTGATGGAGTGCGCAGGGCTGCGGCGCATGGGCCGCGCTGCCTCTCTCGCACAACCAAGCGCTTCCCATCACCCACCCGCAATAAGCCATGGCCCCACCCGGCACTGCTCTCTATAGAGGCTCGGGGAGTGAAGGCCGCGCGCGACGGCCGGGCAGCCACACATGAGAGGAGCCGCATCGGGTGCGCGCCGACGAGCATTTTTCCAGTCTGACCGCTTTGTTCTTCACGCGTGCGGCAGAGCTGGGCAACAAGCCGTTTCTATGGTCGCGCCAGGGCAGCGAATGGCGGGCGCTGAGCTGGGCGCAGACGGCGCGCCAGGTCGCCGCGCTGGCCGCGGCCCTGCGCGCGCAGGGCGTGATGCCGGGCGACCGGGTGATGTTGGTGAGCGAGAACCGGCCGGAATTCTGCATTGCGGACCTCGCCATCATGGCCGCCGGCGGCGTCACCGTGCCCACCTACACCACCAACACCACGCGCGATCACCAGCATATCATCACCGACAGCGGCGCCTGCGTGGTGATCTTCTCCACTGCCAAGATCGCCAAGGCGCTGTTGCCCGCCGTGGTCCACTCCAACATGCGCGTCGCCATCGGCATGGAGCCCATCGGGCGCATGCAGAGCGGCGCGGTGGCGCTGCACGACTGGGCCGCGCTGATCGCCGCGCACGAGGCCGATCCCGCTGCCGACGTCGCCGCCTGCGCCGCCGCCCAGACCGCCGGGCGCAACGATCTCGCCTGCATCATCTACACCAGCGGCACTGGCGGCGCGCCCCGCGGGGTGATGCAGCATCACGGCGCCATCCTGCACAATGTCGAAGGTTGCATGGATGTCATCGCGCAGGATTTCGGCTGGGGCGACGAGGTATTCCTGTCCTTCCTGCCGCTCAGCCACGCCTATGAGCATTCGGCCGGGCAGTTCCTGCCCATCGGGCTGGGCGCGCAGATCTATTATGCCGAGGGGCTGGAGAAGCTCGCCGCCAACATCGCCGACGTTCGGCCGACCATCATGGTGGTGGTGCCGCGCCTCTTCGAGCTGCTGCGCGCGCGCATCACCAGGGCCGTCGAAAGCCAGGGTCGCGTCGCGGCCTGGCTGCTCGATCAGGCGCTACGGCTGGGCACGCGCCGGCAGGCGAAGGGCGGGCTGCGCCTTGTCGACCGGCCACTCGCCGCGCTGCTGGAGCGCACGCTCATGCCCAAGGTGCGGGCGCGTTTTGGCGGGCGCATGAAAGCGCTCGTCTCCGGCGGCGCGCCGCTCAACCCGGAGGTGGGCACATTCTTCCAGTCGCTCGGCCTCACGCTGCTGCAAGGCTATGGCCAGACCGAGGCGGCGCCGGTCATCTCCGTCAACCGGCCGGCCACCGGCATCCGCCTCGATACCGTGGGCACGCCGCTCAGGAACACGCGGGTTTGCATCGCCGAGGATGGCGAGATCCTGGTGCGCGGCGAGCTGGTGATGCAGGGCTATTGGCGCAACGAGGCCGAGACCGCGCGGGTGCTGCGCGAGGGCTGGCTGCACACCGGCGACATCGGCGAGTTCGACGCGGGCGGGCGCCTGCGCATCACCGACCGCAAGAAGGACCTGATCGTCAACGATAAGGGCGACAATGTCTCGCCCCAGAAGGTCGAGGGGATGCTGACGCTCCAGGAGGAGATCGGCCAGGTGATGATCCATGGCGACCGGCGGCCCCACCTCGTCGCGCTCGTCGTGCCCGATCCCGAATGGATGAAGGACTGGGCGGCCGCGCAGGGCAAGCCGGCCACGCTGGAGGCCTTGCGCGACGATGCCGCCTTCAATGCCGCGCTGCGCGCCGCCATCGACCGCGTGAATTGCGAGCTCTCCATCACCGAGAAAGTGCGCCGCTTCGCCCTCGCCGACGCGCCCTTCACCATCGAGAACGAGATGTTGACGCCCAAGCAGTCGATCCGCCGCCACGTCATCCGCGCGCACTATCAGGCGCGGCTCGATGCGCTCTACGGAGAGCGCTGAGCGGGCAGGCAACGGCCGGGCTCAACTGCCGATTCTTAAGCGCTTACTCCGCCGCAGCCGGTCGGTACGGAATGAAATCCCCCAGCGCGCAGCTTCCCGAGAGGGATCCACTCGTCAAATTGACCACCTGCGCGATGTCGCCCCGGCAATATTGGCTGCCCTGCACTTGCAACACCAGCGTGTCGCCAAAGCGCAGTCCGGTGCAGGCGCCGACCAGGTCGTTGCGATAGGTGAGATTGCGATTCACGCGATAGACGAGCGTGTGATCGCCAATGGCGCGCAGATTGACGCCCGAGAGCGTCGAGACGCAGCTCACCGGATCGCCGGGCACCTTGCCCTCCAGCGCGCGCGCCAGTTCGCGCGCTTCCCGGGGATCGAGCCGGACCTCCTGTGCGGGGCCGGTGGCGCAGGCCCCCAGCATGAGCAAAAGCCCGGCGGCAAGCAACGGGGCAGGATTCATCGGCTTCATAACGGTGCTTCTCCTCTCCCCCACAGGCGCAATATAGCAGCGCGCCGCCGCCGGCGCAGCCCCGCACTTGCCTTATCCCTTGTCCTTCTCCGCGCGGCGGCGGGCCAGCTCCGCCACACTGCCGGCGCGCATGAAGGGATTGGTGGCGCGCTCCTGCGCGATGGTGGTGGGCACCGTCGCCTCGCCCCGCTCCCGCATCGCCTCCACCTGCGCCAGTCGCTGCGCCACCGCCGCATTGTCGGGTTCGGCGTGCAGCGCATAGCGGCCGTTGGAGAGCGTATATTCATGCGCGCAATAGACCTGCGTATCGCCCGGCAGCGTCGCCAGCCGCGCCATATTGCCGAACATCTGCTCGGCCGTCCCCTCGAACAGCCGGCCGCAGCCCATGGCGAAGAGCGTGTCGCCCACGAAGATGACTTCCTCGGCGGCAAAATGATAAGCGATATGGCCGGCGGTATGGGCCGGCACCTCCCACACCTGCGCGCCATGGGCGCCCAGGCGGACCACATCGCCCTCGCGCACCGGCCGGTCGACGCCGGGGATTTTTGCCAGCTCGGCGGCCGGTGCCGTCACGCGCGCGCCCGTCGCCGCCACGATGCCGGCATTGCCGCCGATATGGTCGCCGTGCCAGTGCGTGTTCCAGATCTGGCTGATGCGCCAGCCACGCTCTTGCGCCGCAGCCAGCACCGGCTCGGCGACCGCCGGGTCCACCACCAGCGTCTCGCCGCTCGCGTGGTCATGCACCAGCCAGACATAATTGTCGGCCAGCACGGGGATGCGCACGATCTCCAGTCCGCTCTCGCTCATCATTGCTCTCCGGTTCAGTGGAGCCCGGCGCTTTCAAGGTCGCCGGCCGGCCCCGGGGTCCTGCTTGCGCAGGACCGCAAGGGCACCGGACCAGCTCCAGAAAGGCCTACCATTCGCCCACATTGGGCATGGAGACCCACGGCTCGGCCGGCGGCAGTTCGCCGTCCTGCAACAGCTCGATGGAGATATTGTCCGGCGTGCGGATGAAGGCCATGTGGCCGTCGCGCGGCGGGCGGTTGATGGTGATGCCCGCGTCCATCAGCCGCTGACAGGTCTCGTAGATGTTTTCCACGCGATAGGCGAGGTGGCCGAAATTGCGCCCGCCCGTATAGGTCTCGCCCGGCGAGCCATCTTCCGGCGGCCAGTTGTAGGTCAGCTCCACCTGCGCGTCCTCGTCCCCCGGCGCAGCGACAAAGACCAGCGTGAAGCGGCCCTTCTCGCTCTCCATTCGCCGCACTTCCTTCAGGCCGAGCAGCTCGAAGAAGGCGAGCGTCTTGTCGATGTCGCTCACGCGGATCATGGTGTGGAGATATTTGGGCATGGCGTCTGCGCTCCTTCGGGCGATTGATCGTTCGCGCCGGAGATAGAGCCTCGCGCGCGCCGGCGAAAGGGCGCGCCGCGCGCTATTTCACGTCCGGCGGCCCGGCCGGCGTAGCCGGCGCCGGTTCGGGGGGAAGTTGCGCCAGATAGGCGCGCGCCTTGCGGACCAGCGCCTCATCGCCGCCGGCGGTCTGCTCGGCCCGCTGGAAGGCGGCGCGCGCGGCGGGATCGCGAGTCCCCGAGAGCGCATAGATGACGCCCTGCTCCAGCGCGATATTGGGATCGTTGCGAGAGAGCTTCGCCGCCTGCTCGATATGCGCGCGGGCCGTGGCAAGATCGTCGGTGCGGCGCGCGAGCGTGGCGGAAAGCAGCCAGCCGAGCGGATCGGCCGGCGCCATCTGGAGGGCCTTGTCCAGATCGTCGCGGGCGCCCTTCACGTCCTCCGCCGCCACGCGCGCACGGGCGCGGTCGAGATGAATTTCTCCTGTGGAAAGCGTGGCCGGCAGCGGCTGTTCCAGCGCCTGATCGAAATCGGCGAGCGCCCGCGGCACGTCGCCCGCCACCAGCGCGGCATTGCCGGCTTGCGACCAGAGCCGCGCCCGCGTGACCGCATCCGTGCCCGCCATCCGGCCGCCGTCCTCGAAGGCGGCCGCCGCCTCGGCGAACCGCTGCGCCTTGCCGAGCGCATAGCCCTTGCAATGCGCCGCATGGGCGCCGCCGCCTTCGCCGGCCCACTTGGCCGCCTCGTCCAGTCCTGCCTGCGCCTGCGCATCGGCCCGCGCCAGGCAGGCCGTGAGCCGCTGGGCGATCTCTGGCGGCAGGAGGTTGGAAAGCCCGTTCGCCTCCTCCGCCCGCAGTAGCTGCGCCTGCGTCTCCTGCCGGCGCTTGTCGTCGCGACGGCGCAGCAGCGCCTCGATCTCGGGCGTATAGGGGCTCTGCGTCGCGGCGAGCAGGGGCAACAGCAGCATCAGGCGGGCTCCGGAAGGGCAGCGACCGTCGCGATCAGCAGGGCGATGTCCTGCGGGCGCGACAGGCGGTGGTCGCCGTCCTTGACGAGAATTGCCTGCACATCGGCTGAACGGAGTCGCTCGGCGAGGCGCAGTGCCGTTTGCCAGGGCACGTCCGGGTCCGCCTGTCCCTGGATGAGCCGCACCGGCGCCGCGATGCCGATCTCGCGCTCCAGCAGCCGCAGCGCCTGCCCTGACTCCCAGAAGGCGCGCGTGGTCACATAAGGCCGCTCGCTATAAGGCGTGGGCTCGACCAGGCGGCCATCGCGCAGCAGCACTGCGCGCCGGTCGGCATCGAACCCCCATTCGGTGAAGTCCGGCGCGGCGGCGATGCCGACCAGCCCCGCCAGCCGTCCGCCGAGTTGCTCGCCCAAAAGCAGCGCGATCCAGCCGCCCATGGAGGAGCCCACCAGCACCAGCGGCCGGCCGGGCAGCACGGACTCGATCACCGCCCGCGCATCGTCGCGCCAGCTCGCCAGCGTGCCGGCCTCGAAATCGCCATCGCTCTCGCCATTGCCGGCATAATCGAGCCGCAGCATCGCCCGCCCCTTGGCCGCCGCCCACTGGTCAAGCGCCTCGGCCTTGCCGCCGAGCATGTCGGACATATAGCCGGGCAGGAAGACAAGAGCCGGTCCGGTTCCCTCACGGAAACGATAGGCGAGGCGCGGCGCATCGGCACGATCGAGGAAAGCGGGCGGTGGCGGCGAGGTCATATTGGTCATGGCGCTTCTCTGGCGCAGAGCAGCGGCGCGGTCAAAGCGCTCCGGCCGGGCCGCGCCTCGCATGGTCGCGTCGCCTTCACGCCGGGGGCGTTACTCGAGCGCGAGAAAGGCGCGCACCGCCTGCTCGAAAGGCGTGGGCTGATCGAGCATCACGAAATGCGCGCTGTCGGCCACCCACACCAACCGGGCGTCCGGCGCAGGCGGATAAGCGGCCGTGTAGAGCGCCCGGGTGCGTGCCTGATGGCCTCGCTGCCGGCGAGCGGAACGAGCACGGTGAGCGGCAGGGCGAGCGCGGGCAGGCCGGACCGCGCATCGGTCATCATATCCCCGTGCAGCGCATGAGTGACCGTGCGCAGGTCGACCGCCTCCGCCCATTGCGCTAGCCGGGCCTTGCCCTCGGCCACGAGCGACTGGTGCAGCGCGGGCGGCATGGCCCCGCCCGATGCGGCGAGGGCAAGCAGCTGGTCGCGCATGGCGGCGGCTTGCGGGGCGATGGTCGCGACGCTCGCCTGCGGTCCCGCGAAGAGCGTGCCGATGAACGGCAGCGCGTCGACGATCATTACACCATCGAGCCCCGTGGGCTTGCGCTGGGCGAGCTCCAGAGCAGCGAGGCCGCCCAGCGAATGGCCAACGACGCGCACATGGATCAGCTTGTGGCGCGCGATATAGTCCGCGAGTCCTTCCACCAGCCCGGCGATTGCGCCGCCCTGCGCATTGGGACCCGGATCGCCGGGGCCGAAGCCGCGCAGCTCGACCAGGTGCAGCCGCACCCTGCCCTTGAGCGCGTCGGCGAGCGGGCGCCAGACCTCGCGCGGTGTGGCAAGGCCGGGAATGAGGATGACGTCCGGCCCCACCTCGCCGACCACCTCCACAGTGAACCGCGGCATGGCCACGATGGCATCGGCAGGCGGCGCGGCCTGTGCGGCGGAGACGAGGGCGACGGCGCTCATGACAAGAGTCGCGGCGGCAAGCCTGATGAAAAAGAGCGCCATGGAAGAACTCCCGTAGCGGTGTGATGGAAGAGCGCGGCGCGGCGACCGTGCCGCTCAATCCCGCAGGAAAATCTCCTCGATCCGCATCGCAAACAGATCGGCGATGCGGAAGGCGAGCGGCAGCGAGGGATCATATTTGCCGGTTTCGATGGCATTGACGCTCTGCCGGCTGATCCCCAGCCGTTCGGCAAGGTCGCCCTGCGTCCAGTCGCGCTCGGCCCGCAGGACTTTGAGGCGGTTTCTCATTCCCCGCCTCCACGCCGCTCGCGCAGTGTCATCCAGCCCTGGCCGAGGCCGAGGCCAATAGCCCAGATCGGCACCACCCACCAGCCGGGCACATGGATCGCCAGCCCGAACGTTTCCAGGAAACCCCAGAATGTGCCCAGCACCAGCACGAGTCCCAGACCAATCAGTGCGGCATTGACGGCGCGGTGGCGCAGATATTCGTCCTTTTCCTCGACCAGATAGCGCGCCATGGCCCAGACGAAATAGACGATCGGCACACTGGGCAACACGGCGAGCAGCCACAGCAACGGCCCTTCCGGCGCCAGCCGGTTGCGCGCCGTGATCGCCACGCCCAGCGCAACGACATAGGCCATGGACCAGATCATGCTGCGGCGGTTGTAGCGCATCATCGCCGGCGACCCCTGGCCGCAGGCACGGGCGCGATTTTCTGCAGAGCGGGCCATCGGCCAGAGCAGCAGCATGGCGGCGGCCATGAACGGCAGCGAGCGCCAGCCACCCAGCAGCCCGAGCCGCTCGCCCCAGGCTATCGCGGCCAGCGCAATGCCGAAACCGAGCGCCCACAGCCACGGACGCGTGCCGGCCCAGGCGGTCCCTCCGGGGCCGGCGCTCATGCCGCCTTCTCCCGGCGCCCCATGGCGCGATGGGTACGGTGGGTACGGTGGGTACGATGATCCGCTCGCATGGCGAGGAGCGACCGCAGGGCCGAAATCAGCCACGGCAAGACATGCATCATAAGTCAACCTCACTTGCTTGGATGTAAAGGATAGTTGACTCAATTCCCCTCCTTGTCAAGGATCATTGTCAAAGAGGCAAGTTTGGCTAACATGCCCGATCCGGGTTCGCGGGTGACAACCACCGATCCAAGCGTTAAATCCGTCTCATGCCGAGCCGAAGCACTGCCGTGACGACCACCACCAGCCCCCGCACCACGCGCGGGGGTCTCGGCACGCCCGTCGCTCGCTGACGCGCCACTTGCCGAGGCCCGCCGGAGGACGGATGGGCGCGAGGCACAGGCCCGCTTGTCCGCATCCGACTCCTGCCCCTTTTCAATTCGGCCGCGTTTCCCTAAGCGCTGGGCGGCCGCAGACAGGACATTGACCGATGACGGAACTCTTGAAGATCACGCTCCCGGATGGCTCGCAGCGCGAGGTCGCGCGCGGCACCACGCCGGCGCAGATCGCGGCCGACATCGGCCCGGGCCTCGCCAAGGCCGCCCTTGCCGCCCGCGTGGACGGCGAGCTGCGCGACATCATGCGCCCGCTGGAGAGCGATGCGCAGCTTGCGCTGGTGACGGCACGCGATGAGGCCGACGCGCTGGAGCTGGCGCGCCACGATTACGCCCATGTGCTGGCCGAGGCAGTGCAGGCGCTCTACCCCGGCACGCAGATCACCTTCGGGCCGGCGACGGACGACGGCTTTTATTATGACTTTGCTCCGGCGCCCGGGCGTGGCGCCTTCACCGAGGAGGACCTGCCGGCCATCGAGGCGAAGATGCGCGAGATTATCGCCGCCGATAAGCCGCTGGTGCGCGAGGTGATGGACCGCGATTCGCTGATCGCCGCCTGGCGCGTCATGGGCGAGACCTACAAGGCGGAATGGGCGGCCGAGCTGCCGCAGGATGAGGAACTGACCATCTACCGCTCGGGCGGCGACTGGTACGATATGTGCCGCGGCCCGCACCTGGCTTCCACCGGCAAGCTGGACCCGCAGGCATTCAAGCTCACGCGCGTCTCCGGCGCCTATTGGCGCGGCGACCAGAAGAACGCGATGCTGAGCCGCATTTACGGCACCGGCTGGCTCAACAAGAAGCAGCTCGACGCGCATCTGCTGCGTCTGGAAGAGGCCGCCAAGCGCGACCACCGTCGTATCGGCCAGGAGATGGACCTCTTCCATCTCCAGCAAGAAGCGCATGGCAGCGTCTTCTGGCACCCTAAGGGCTATGCCATCTGGCGTCAGCTCGAAGCCTATATGCGCCGCGCCATTGACGGCGCGGGCTATGCCGAAGTGAAGACACCGCAGGTGATGGATTCGCGTCAGTGGGAGCAGAGCGGCCACTGGGGCAAATATCGCGAAAACATGTTCGTCATCCCCGACGAAGTGCCCAATGTGGAGGATGAAGGCCCGCTCGTCTCCAGTGATGCGGACTGGATGGCGCTCAAGCCCATGAACTGCCCGGCGCATGTCCTCATCTTCCGCCAGGGCATCAAGAGCTATCGCGATCTGCCGCTGCGCCTTTACGAGAATGGCTGCTGCCACCGCAACGAGCCGCACGGCGCGCTGCACGGCCTGATGCGCGTGCGCCAGTTCACGCAGGACGATGCGCACATTTTCTGCCGCGAGGATCAGATCGTCGAGGAAGTCCGCGCCTTCTGCGCGCTGGCGGACCGTATCTATAAGGATTTCGGTTTCTCCTATGCCATCAAGCTGGCGCTGCGCCCCGACAATCGCTTCGGAACCGAGGAGATGTGGGATCAGGCTGAGGCCGAGCTGCGCGATGCCGTGGCGCGGGCTGGCCTTGCCAACGACGCCTATGGCTGGGAAGAGCTGCCCGGCGAGGGCGCCTTCTATGCACCCAAGCTGGAATGGCACCTCACCGATGCCATCGGCCGCACCTGGCAGGTCGGCACCATCCAGTCCGACCGCGTGCTGCCCGAACGGCTGGACGCCAGCTACGTCGGCGAGGACGGCGCGCGCCACCGCCCGGTGATGCTCCACCGCGCCATCTTCGGCTCTTATGAGCGCTTCATCGGCATCCTCGTCGAGCATTATGCGGGCAAGTTCCCGCTGTGGCTGGCGCCCGTGCAGGCGGTAGTTGCCACCATCGTCTCCGATGCCGACGATTATGCCAGGGAGGTGGCCGCGCGACTCGAGGTGGCCGGCCTGCGCGTCGAGACGGACCTTCGCAACGAGAAGATCAACTACAAGGTGCGCGAGCACAGCCTCGCCCGCGTCCCCTGCCTGCTGGTGGTCGGCCGGCGCGAGGCCGACGAAGGCACTGTGGCGCTGCGCCGGCTGGGCTCCGACGAGCACCAGAAGGTGATGGCCGTCGACGACCTCATCGCCGCCCTTCAGGCCGAGGCTACGCCACCCGACCTGCGCTGACCCAAACCGCGCTCAGGGCTGACTGTAAATTTGCGCGTCGGCCGCGCCGCTTTCGGTGCGGGACCATCCGGAAAAAGGGACGGGGACGCCTTGCGAATCCGCCGCGCGCACCTTAGGTGAGTCCGCCAGGCGACTGTGGCCCATGCGCCGCACCTTGCCGCGTGCCTGTGGCCGGACCTCTTTCCGTCGCCGCTCGAAACCGGTAATATCGCCACCCGAATACAGTCAGATGACAGGAGAAACGACTATACGCCCCCCGATGATGCGCCGCCCGATGGCCCCGCCCCCCGCCCTGAACGGCCCCCGTTACAATGATTTCATCAACGTGCCCAAAGTGCGCGTGATCGATGAAAATGGCGAAAATCTGGGCGTCATGTTCACGCGTGAGGCCATCGAACAGGCGGCTGAGGTCGGGCTTGATCTGGTAGAGGTGTCTCCCACGGCCGATCCGCCGGTGTGCAAGTTCCTCGATATCGGCAAGTTCAAGTACGAGGCGCAGAAGAAGGCCAATCTCGCCCGCAAGACCCAGAAGACGCAGGAGATCAAGGAGATCAAGATGCGTCCGAACATCGACGATCATGATTATGAGACGAAGATGAAGAAGGTCCACGATTTCATCGAGGACGGCGATAAGGTCAAGGTCACCCTGCGTTTCCGCGGCCGCGAGATGGCACACCAACAGCTCGGCATGCAGCTTCTCCAGCGAGTCGCCGAGAATATTGGCGAGATTGCGAAGGTGGAAGCCCATCCGCGCATGGAAGGCCGCCAGATGCTGATGGTCCTCGCGCCGAAATAATCCAGTCGGGCGTCTGGCATCGCCCTCCATCGCGCTGAATATCGCTATCCTTGGGCTTCTGCGCGGGCAGGAGCCCAGGGCGTCCATGCGTTAGGCGAGGTCGGTGAGCTCCGGCCTGCGCAGGATCACAAGCATGGCTGGATCAGAACGCCGCCACGCCACGGTTGACCCGCGCGGCGCATCCGATCAGATGCGGCACCATGACCGAACCCGCACCGCTGCGCCTGTTCAACAGCCTGACCAGGCAGATTGAGCCCTTCACGCCCGTCCATCCCGGTGAAGCGCGCGTCTATACTTGCGGGCCCACCGTCTATAACTATCCGCACATCGGCAACATGCGCGCCTATGTGTTCGCGGACACGCTGGGCCGCACGCTGGGCTTCAAAGGCTACAAGCTCACGCACGTCATCAACATCACCGATGTGGGGCATCTCACCGACGATGCCGATTCGGGCGAAGACAAGATGGAGAAGATGGCGGCGCAGCAGGCCCAGTCCATCTGGGACATCGCGCGCCATTACACCCAGGCCTATTGGGCGGACGTGGCGGCACTCAACATCCGTCAGCCGGCGCACTGGTCCATCGCCACCGATTATGTACCGCAGATGATCGAGTTCGCGAAGAGCATCGCGGACAAGCATTGTTACGAGCTGCCCTCCGGCCTCTATTTCGACACGTCCACCGTGGCCGATTACGGCCGCCTCGCCCGCGCCGCCACCGATGAAGGCGAGAGCCGCATCGATCCGGTCGAGGGCAAGCGCCACCAGGCCGATTTCGCGATCTGGCGCAAGACGCCGCCGGGCGAGACGCGGCAGATGGAGTGGGACTCGCCCTGGGGTCGAGGCGCGCCGGGCTGGCATCTGGAATGCTCGGTGATGAGTCGCGCGCTGCTCGGCCTGCCGTTCGACATCCACACCGGCGGCATCGACCATCGCGAGATCCATCACCCCAATGAGATCGCGCAGAACCAGGCCATCGCCGGCTTTGATGCCGATCACGGCCATCTCGACTGCGCGCAAAACAGCGGCGCGCGGGTCTGGATGCACAATAATTTCCTGGTCGAACGCTCAGGCAAGATGAGCAAGTCGGCCGGCGAGTTCCTGCGCCTGCAACTGCTGATCGATCGGGGCTTCCACCCGCTCGCCTATCGCTTGATGTGCCTCCAGGCCCATTATCGCAGCGAACTGGAGTTCAGCTGGGACATATTGGCGGCCGCGCTCACCCGCCTCAAGCGACTGGTGATGGCAGTGGCGCCGCTGCGCGAGGTGAGCGCCGCCGACGCCGTGCACCACCCTAGGCTCACGCCGCTGCTCGATGCCTTCGACGCCGCGATCAGTGACGATCTCAACACCCCAGTCGCGCTTACGCAGCTCGACGAGGCCATTGGCATGAAGAAAGTGCCGGCCGAGGAGAAGCGCGCGGTCGTCGAGCAGATGGACGCCGTGCTGGGGCTGAATCTCTTCACTCTCGACCGCGCGGCTCTGCGCCTGCGACCCAAGGCGGCTACGCTCTCCGAGGCAGAGATCGAAGCCGATCTGGAGCGCCGCCAGGCGGCACGTGCAGCCAAGGATTTCGCCGCCTCGGACGCGATTCGCGACACACTGCTGGCTCAGGGCGTAGAGGTAATGGACGGTGACGCGCTGCGCTGGGACTGGCGGCCGGTCATTGCTTGAGCGATCCCGCTTTGCCTGAGCGGACGGTCATCGTCGCGCCGGCGCTGGTCCGCCCGCTGCTGGCACCGCTGCTGCCGCACGGAGTCGAGGCGCGCTGGTTCGCGAACAATGACGAGGCCATCGCGCTGGCGCCGCTGGCCGACATCTTCTGGGTCGACCAGTTCACGCTCGACGATCCGCACGACGCGGCCATCGCCGCCACCCGCGCGCGCTGGTTGCACACCACGCTGGCCGGCCTCTCCAACATCCCGGTCGATCTGGCGCGCGAGCGCGGCATCGTCGTCACCAAGGGCACCGGCCTCACCTCGGACGCGGTGGCCGATTTCGGCCTGATGGGCGTCCTGATGCTAGCCAAGCGCGCCGATGAAATTGTGCGTGCGCAAGCCCGGCGCGAATGGCTGCCGCGCCCGCCCGGCGATGCCGATCTTGCCGGCGCCCGCGCTCTCATCATCGGTTATGGCGCCATCGGCAGCCGACTGGGGGCGCGCCTCGCGGCCTGCGGCATGGCCGTGACCGGCGTGCGCCGCGTCCCTCAGCCCGCCCGCGATATCGTCGGGGCAGACGAATGGCGCGCGCGGCTGGGGGATTTCGACTATGTGATCCTCGCCGCGCCAGAGACGCCGGCTACTGCGCATATGATCGGCGTAGCCGAGTTCGCCGCGATGAAGCCGGGCGCGCGCTTCCTCAACATCGCACGCGGTACGATGGTCGATCAGGACGCGCTGCTGGCGACAATGACGCGCGGCCATCTCGCCGCCGCTTTCATCGACGTGACCGACCCTGAGCCGCTGCCGCCCGATCATCCGCTGTGGGGCGCGCCCAACACCATCATCACCATGCATATGTCCGGGCGCGGCAATCTCCCTACCCTTCAGCGCGCCGCTGAGCGCTTCGCCGCCAATGTAAGCCGCTTTCTGGCAGGGCAACCGCTGGAGGCCGTGGCGGACCTAGCGCGGGGCTATTAGCCCGCCGACCGACGCTCTCCCATCCACGGCACCACAACCCTCGATACCAGTACCGTTCGTGTCGAGCCGACGAGAAGGAGAACTCTTCGACGGGCTTAGGTTGAAGGGAGCGTAGGAAGATTTGGCCGACGAGCCGCGTGACACGAAGTCCCGATCGGCATGTCCGTCGATCAATCCCCCTCGGACTCCCTGTGCCCCACCTCGTCCCGTGCCGCTGCCATGGCTTCCGCACTGGAAGCGCGGAAGCGCGCGTGCGGCGGCTTTACATGATGGGCGAGCAGCACATGGCGCACCGCCGGACGGGCGCCCGCGATGTAGAGCGCCGCGCCCTTGCGCGCGGTGCGCCGGGCGAAGGTCTCGATGGTGGCGGCGCCGCTTGAATCGAGCATCGGCACATCCGTCAGGTCGATGACATAGGCGCGCGGATTGCCGCCCAGCCGGTCCAGCACCGCGCCCACATAGCTGGCCGAACCGAAGAAGAAGGCTCCGGAAATGCGGCAGAACAGAATGGCCGGATCGCGGCCGGCATCAGGGCCGATGGCTGGCGCCTCGTCGCTGTCGGCGCGGTCCGCAGCGATGATCGGCATGCCCGTCTCCACTTCCACCGCCTGCGCCATGCGGTGGAGCACGACCATGGCGCCCAGTGCAAAGCCGACCAGAATACCCATGGAGAGATCCCGGAAAACCACGACCAAGAACGTGACCCCCAGCACCAGCGCCGCCCCCCGCGAGGCACGCAGCAGTGCCGCGATCTGCGTGCGCTCGATCATGTTCCAGCACACGGTGGCGAGCAGGCCGGCGAGCGCGGCGAGCGGGATGTAGCTGGCGAGCGGCGCAGCGACGAGAATGAAGGCGAGCAGCGCCAGCGCATGGACCATGCCCGCCACCGGCCCGCGCGCACCAGCCCGCACGTTGGTCGCAGTGCGCGCAATGGTTCCGGTGACACAGATACCGCCGAACAGCGCACTGGCGCAATTTGCGACACCCTGCGCCACCA
>Ga0182738_1001573_pt1 | contig 28288 bp, 36 predicted proteins | sample eDN5th30CBELigMG_FD_128876 | JGI IMG/M metagenome (GOLD analysis project Ga0182738, IMG submission 128876) | Enriched Miracle-Growth compost microbial communities from Emeryville, California, USA - eDNA 5th pass 30_C BE-Lig MG (version 2)... ...
TGTTTTGAGTTTCTAGTTGAGGAAATACATGAGTGATAATGGTGAGTTGAGCGAGACGACTTCGGGTGTTGGGAGATTAAAAGTAAATTCTTATCTTCAAGTTCCCTCACTTTTTAAAGACTAAATTTTGCATTTTGGTGGGCTTTTTTATCAACTATTTTTAAATAATTTGTCTTGACAATCTTTTTTGTTATAGGAAAAACTGTTGAGACAAAAAGAACTCTTGTGTCGGGAAGTTCATTTTGAAGATTTCTGAATGAGATTGTTTCAAGGGGACTTTGGTACTTAATTGGACCGGGAGAAAATAAATTTTTCCGGGTTTAGTTTAAAATCGGAGAAGTATTTGGGCATATTGAATTCATTCCTCGTCGGAAGATATATTTTCCGCTTGTCGATAAAAAATGGGCAAAAGCAGTTTTAATTCCCCTCTTTTGAATCCGCGATTAGCAGTTTTAGATAGCCTATTTATTAGCTTCAAATAAAAGAGCGAAATTAGCCATCGCTCTTTTTTGGCTACCATCATTTAAAATACAATCAACTCTGAAAAAGCTTAATTGATTTTGAATAATCACATAGAAGATGTGTCTGAGAAGTGTTCAAAGTATACCTGACCCTCCTTCTCTCTCAATATATCTATTTTTAGAGTTTATGAGAGGATATGAATTTTTGAAAAAAAATCGTGGAGGGATTAGGAGACTCATCAAATAAATCTTTTATCCGTTCTCATCCCCACGACTGATTTGATCTGAAAGTTCTGTACATTGTTTACTCAGGTTCATACTTCATCATCATCAACTTTTTAAGTTGAGGCTGATAATTCTTGAAGTGATTCGGAAAATGGTGAGTCATGAAGTTTGGGCGATGGACTGAAGCCTTGAATAGATGTTTTCAAAAGGGATGATTTTTTCAGAAGATGAGAGGAGACAATTGAATAGAATTTGGATTTACGAATATTTTGATTCAGATAAATTCAAATTTCGAGGAAAAGTTTTCACGAAATTGTGAAAATTAAAAAACAAGCCATCTGCTATTCAAACTGTTCTTCCCTCTCGGGTTTCAAAATAAAATTCAGATTTGAGGATTTTCACTTTTGGATATTTTTGGAAATTATTTATAAATTCAGAATATTTCCATCATAAGAATAAAAACTCTAAAAATCTTGAATTTCTTTTGAAGAAAAAGAAAATATGTAAAGAGGATAAGATGATACTAATCACACAGATAGATATTCAACAAAAAGTAATTTTTTTCAAGAGGGTTTTTTATGGAGAGATACTTTATGGAAATATAGTAAGATTTGTAGAATTTAAAATTTAATCCAAGAAAGAATTACATTATACAAAAATGTCAGAGTCTGACGACACTATCCAAGAAAGACAAAAAAAGCAAATGTTCTTGAAGGAAATGATCCTTGACCCTGGACATGATACCGCAAAGTTCTCTGAATATATTTGCTCCATCAGAGCTGGTACGAATAACGGGGGGTTTCCTGAAATAAATTCACCTTTTAGATGGTGGAGATATTGATGTATGGACAATAGGCGATCTTGAAAGAGTACATTTTTCCTTGTTTAAAAACTCAGTGATCATTAGATTGTGGATGATTTTTTGGTTTTACAGGCAGCAAAATTACGGCATCAGAATCAAGGTGAAGGATATTACGGAAATTCAGGAGGCCAATATGCTGATAACTTTGAGCATTCTTACGATCAATATAATCAAGCCTCACATAAAGAAGAACAACAACATAAACCTCAAGCTGAAGAGAATAAGAATTTTGAGAACCCTTTTGATCTCAGACCTCCTGAAAATGTTTCTGAGCCACAAAATCAAAGCGAAAATCCATTTGACTTGAAGCCTCCCAGCAATGAACCTGCTGAGAACCCCTTTGATTTAAAGCCTCCAAATAACGAGCCTGTAGCCCAACAGCCTAGTTCTACTCTCCCAAAATCAGAAGAAGAGCAGCCAGGACAGGCTCAATCACCTCAACTTCAACAATCTGAAAAGAATAGAGATTTTGGTGAAGGACCACTTTATGTGAATAGAGACGAGGATTGCGAGGAATACATCAAAATCAATGTAATTTATATTTTTTTGAGGATCGTAACAAATATGGATAGCCACCAAAGAAGGAAAGAGTTCCCCCAACTGAAGCATATAAAGGGATTTTAAGAGTGAATAAACAAGAATCAACGCAACTGAGTAGTCATCCAAATCCTTCTATCACAATTTGCGAGTATAATAACATTATTGGGGAATTGTGTTAAATTTTGTTTAGTCCAACACAAGTGAAAGGAGGAATATTTTCAAGTAGTTATGTGCAATATACAGTCAAGACAGCTCCACTTGGATGGACTGTGAAGAGAAGATATAATGACTTCTTTTGGTTGAGGGATACATTACAAAAATTACATCCTGGAGTGTTTGTAAAACAAAATTTGAAGATTGAGTTCTGAATGAATGAATAAATGAATAGATTCCACCAATTCCAAAGAAGAAGAACAAGAATAAATTCGAAGATGATGTGATTAGAAAAAGAATGTACTTTTTCGAGATCTTTTTGAATGCCTGTTTGGAACAAGCTGATCTGAAAGGTGACAAATATTTGCATCATTTCTTGCACCTTCCAGACGAAAATCAATTCAATAATGTCAAAAAAGTAAGCACATGAAAGAGAGTTGTCGGTTAAAAATAATTCCCCATGTAGAAAGCGGATTCACAAGCTAAAATTCAAAGAGTGGAGAATTTATATACGGCGTCAGGAGAGACAATGCTGGATATGTCATCTGAATTCCAACAATACTCAAATCTTGCAGAGGAATATTGTACTCAAACCGAGCCCATATATAAAAAGTAAGTCATTGAGGGAGAGCAATTTTGCTAAAGGAAAAAATTAGAATCAGAAAGTTTACAAAAGTGTTGTTGAATAATATGAAGCAAACATCCAGTGTGACAATGGAATTAGCCAAATGTTTCAAAGATTTGAACGTGGCATCAAATAAATTCAATAAAACAGTCCCCGAAAGACAATCAATAAAATTCGAAGATACTTACACTTCACTCACTAAACTCATGTTAGCTTGGAGTAAATTTTTTTTGAGCAGTAGTAATTTCCATTGAAAACAGGTGAACAAGTTCAAAAGCAAACATTGTCGATTCATAAAAACTTGTTTTCTTTTTATAAGTATTCTTCTTTAGAAAATGGTGTTTTTAAAGAGATGAATCAAATGAAGAATAAATTCCAAGCAGAATGCAAAAAGCTGAATGACGACTTAATCGCAAAGAAGGACAGAATGTTTGAGACTATGGATATCAATGACTGGGAATTAGATGAAGATAAAGCAAGAGCAATTCCAAGAAATAAAATTATCAATGACAAAACTTTAGCTATGGATCTGATGCTTGTCAATGTAAACAAATCTTTGTTTTGTGTTCGGAGATTGACTTTGTTAATATAGGAGACACAACAAGTGAAATCTCAGAATGATATGGTGGCATATTTAAATGCTGCTAATTATGCAGAGATCAGCAAAGGATTTAACTTGAGAGCAGGATTGTATAAAAAGAATTTCCAAGAGTTTATTGCTAAGCAAACAGAACATATGACAAAAGTAAATGAGAATTAAATTTTGTTGAAAAATAATATGAAAATTAGTTGCATACAAAATGGGCAGAAATAATGGAGCGCTGCATTGATGGAAATGGAAGAATGGATATTTCAATGGTTCAGTCAAGTTTATTCTCAATGGGTGAGAATGGTCAACAACGAGATTCTCTCTTAAAAAGCAGTCAGAGTAAATAGAGTAAATGAATGCTTTCCTAGTCGACAATTTTATTTGATCAATCCATGAATTAAAAGTTCGTATGTGTGTGAAAAAAAAAGAGCCAACAACAATGCATATGAGCTATTTATTTATGGATTTCATAATTATATACGTGTGTGGTTTTTTTAATATTAATACAGATATTGGATCATAAAAAAGTTCTTGTTTTCCTCTTTCTTGTTCAAAAAAGAGCTTCAGAAAATTTGTAGATAAACAAAGTTAACTCCAAAGAACAATTGAAAATCAATAATTTTTTGGCAAGTAGATCAATTGGACGAGAGAATTCCATTAAAAAATCCTTCCTTTAGGAATTTTAGTCAAAATTTGTTGAAGGATGAACGATGTAGAGTTAAACATTTTTCAGCAAATAAATCCTAAAATTATTTATATCTTTAATTTTATTGCAAAAAGTAAGCTACAAAATGGATTCCCAATCCAATTCAACTCAACCCCAAACAGAAGTCCCTATCCAAGAAGTTTCTCAAAATGAGACAGAACCCACGAAAGAAACTATTGAGAGAGTTATCACTCAAGAGTCCACTCAAGCTCAAAATAGTCAACCAGAATCTTCCAAGCCTGAAGGTGAAACAAACCCTGATGTCATCAAGCCCGCCACTGTGAAAGCCGTTGTTTGGGAAGAAATCTTAGCGAAAGGATATGACGCTGTTGACTTCGCTCAATTCTTGGCAAATTATCAAAGAGGTTAAATCTTGATTGTCGTAATTGATTACTTACTCTAAGAATAGAAGTTGGCCCAGCTGATGGTGCTTGGACTCAAGTGACTTTAAGAGAGGTATTTAAGCTTGGATTTATAATAATCTAACATTTTGTAATAAAAAAGGCCATTGCAAAATTCAAAGAAACACATAATCCTGAATTTGACAATCAAATCATGCCAACCACTTCTGTTGTCTTCAAGTCCAATAAGCAACAACAAGGCACTTTGGCAACCTCTCAAGAAAACGTGGAAACCCAGGAACAAGATGCTGAACCAGTTCGTAGAAAAACTCTTGATGCCACTGAAGCTCAAGAAAAGGTTTGCATCAACAAGCTTGAACCTACCGTTCTTAATGGTCAAAAGATCACCATTAAAATTGATGAGTAAGAAGATTTACAAGGGAATGACTGTTCATATTTTAGGGCAAAAGTTGCAAAGGGAGGAATGTTTTCTGGTGGAGATCACGTGAGATATACTATCAGAACTGAGCCAATGGGATGGGTTGTTGAAAGAAAGAACAAAGAATTTACCAGACTTCAAACTGCTCTTGATAAACTTTATCCTGGCATTTTGGTATTTTTGGAGAATAATTTTTTTGAATCGAATTTTATTACCATAGATTCCTACCATTGCTAAAAAATCTGAAAAAGAAAAGTTTGGTGACGAATCTATCCGCAAAAGGATGTATGTCTACGAAGTAAGATTATTGAAAAAGTATTTCCTTAATCTTTACCCTAGAGATTCCTTCAATACTGTTTACAGAATGAAGATATTAAAGCTTCAAAATTCTTTGTTGATTTCCTTTCCACAGATGATAGAAAGAAATTCACCAATATCAAAAAGACTGCTGAAAGTCTTCCAACAATTAATAGACTTCAAGATTTAGCCAATATCACTGGCGAAATCCCCATCGATCCCAAACCTGAGAAAGCTAACTATGCTATGCTCGTTGAGACTTATCACGTCCAATCTGATCCCGTCTTCAAAGAGTATTTGACGAATTGAGATATTAATGTTCATTTTGAATTAGTATTAAGAGTTTGGGAAAGAAATTGGCAGCAGAATTGGCTCAAGCCTCAGCAACTTTGAATGAAATTTCAACTCGTTATAATGTTCTTCATAACATTTCAAGTGGATTCAACAGCAAAGCTATCAATGGAAAAGATAAGTTGGAAAATGTCTTTTTAGAACTTCACAATGTCATTAAACAATGGAGTACAAATACCCAAAATCAAGCCAATTCAGTGAAGAAAAGCTTCGTTTGTTTCTACAAATACAGCAGCTATGAAATCAATGCCTTTAAAACTGTAAAAAATTTTGGAAGCGAGAGAATAATAACTTTTCCCTTAAGATGAATCAAAATAGATTGAAGTTGCAATGTGATTACGAGAAATTCCGCAAAGATCTTTTAGCAAAGAAAGAGAAATTATTTGCTTCAGGAGACCAATCAAAGTGGGATATGGATCAAGCCAAGTTAAGAAATGTGCCAAAGGAAGAATTAAAGAATAAGGAAGTTGCTTTTGATTTGATGCTTGCTAAAGACACACTCCAACTTGGACAATATAGAGACAGTTATGGCTTCTCTAATTATGCTGTTTACGATCAAATGATCAAGAACTTTGAATTCCAATATGAAGCCTACAAGGAAAACTTTGGTGAATTTTTGAATAAGCAAATCGAAACAAATTCACACGTAAGGGAGATTTCTTCGAGTTTTGTTTACAAATTTTTAGATGAATACCTCTTGTGCATCAATCTTGAGTGGGTTGAAGCCATCTGTTGAAGTCCCAGCAAACTAGAATAAAAGAAATGCTTTTTAAGAAATAGAATATCTTTATAAAGTTTTATGATTGGAAACTTGAGAGAAATTTTATTTTTAAGTAAGCTTCTTAAAATTTATTATTTATTATCTTCTTAATTCTATAAAGTCAATAATTATTGCATAAAATTATATAATCCTTCTCTAAGTTAAACATGATTGAGTCAAAGAATTTTCTCTTCAAAAGTAGACGGCGGGTTTTATGGAGGGAAAAACTCGAGTTTAGTTTATTATTTTCTCCACAGAAAAAACCTAGAGATGAATCTTTCGATAATCATTGGCGGATTTTAGATCTTTATAAGATTTTATTTTTGATAAAATTGAGCAAACATAGGAGGACATGTCCCAAGCCGATTTAAATTCATCTGTTGAGACTCAACTTAAACAAAACTTCCTCAGAGATAATATCATCAGCCAAGGTTATGATGCTGAAAAATTCTCTGATTTCCTTGCTGATCGCAAAGCTGGTAATTTTCTCTGAATCAATTTTTTCCGACCAAAATACTTATATCTATTCTTAGATGGCACTAATATCGATTCATGGACCATCTCAGAACTTAAAGATGTAAAAAAGCTGAAAGATATTTCAATAAACTTTGTTCAGGTGGTCAAGAAATTCATAGATGGTGAAAATGCTGCCAAGAAGACTGTTGTTGATCAACAACAAGTCCATGAGCTTTTTGGAATTTCAAGCAAGAAAGAAGCTGAAAAGTCACCAAAGGTTGAAGAAGCTGCATTTGACTTGAATAAATACAACCCTTTCGAGGCTAAAAATGAAGTGAAACTTGTAAACGAAGAACATATCAAGCCTGAACTCAGACAATCTTTGGTACTTGATGAAATTGTGCGACTTAACTTATCATTTATGCAAGTTTTCGACAGAAGAACAAGCTTCAAGACCCTCGCCAACTCAAGCTCTTGAAGGTGTTATTCAAATTACTAAAATGAGCAACACTCTTCTCAGTTTAGAAAGAGATCTCGAAATTTATGTTGGAGAGTAATTAGGAGTCCTTTTAACTTTCTAAATATGTTACATAGTCCTGAGCACATCAAAAATGGGTTTTTCTTTGATTATGTGCAATATACAATCAAAACTTCACCTCTCGGATGGGCTGTCAAAAGAAGATACAATGACTTTTATTGGCTGCGTGAAACTCTCCAAAAATTCCATCCTGGCGTCTTTGTATCGATCTAGTTGGTTTTGAAATCTCTAACTGATCCCAGGTGCCTCCTATTCCAAAGAAGAAGAGAAAGAACAGATTTAGAGAAGATGTGATCAGAAAGAGAATGTACATTTTTGAGGTAATTTTTAGAGCAATTGAATAAGTCCTTATTCTTTACAGATCTTTTTGAATGCTTGCCTTGAGCATCCAGATCTTAAATCAGATAAATACTTGTATTATTTCCTTGCTTTGGATAACGAAGATCAGTTTTCCAACATTAAAACAGTAACTATTCTTGTTGAAACAAATGAACTAATAATAACTTTACTTTTTAGCAAGCTTCTGAGCTCCCTAAAGTCCAACGTCTTGAGAATCTTGCTTCCTACTCAGGTCAAGTCAGATTAGACACCTCTACTGAATATCTCCAATATTCCAAATCAGCTGAAAATTATTGCAATCAAACTGAATATCTCTACAAAAAGTATTTTGAAAAACTAGAGATAAGGAATAATCATTCTTAGAGTGAGAAAATTGACAGATGCGTTGGTGACAAATATCAGAAGATCAGCAAATATTGTGTCAGAGATTAGCAAGTATTTCGGAGATTTAGATGGAATTACCCAGAATTTCCACTCTAAATTGGTTGTTCATGAATCAAATAAATTTGAAGATATGCATTCTTCACTGAATAAAATGATGGTTGAATGGAGTAATTTTTTGATAAAAAGAATTTCGAAAATTTATTTTGAAAGGTGAGCAATTGAAAAAGCAGGCCAATATTATTCACCGAAACTTCCTTTGTTTCTACAAATATACAGCCCTCGAAGATGATGCTATTAAAAACGTACCCTTTCTTTATAATGATTTTTAAATAGATTAGATGAATGTGGCTAGAACTAAATTCCAAATTGAAGCAGATCTTGCTGAAAAAGAGCTTAACTTGAAGAAAGAGAGACTCTATAATGCTAATGATGTCTCTCAATGGGAATTAGATGCAGACAAAGCTAGATTGATCCCAAGAAGTACTTTGATTGACAACAAAACTTTGGCATTTGAAGTCATGCTTGGCAAGGTAGTTTCTATTCGGTGAGTTCTGATACTGAATAAGATAAATAGGAAACTCAAGAGGTGAGATATCAGAATAATATGGCGGCATATTTGAATTATGCAACATTTGCAGAAATCTCACGAGGACTGAAATTAAGAAGTGTTTTGTATAGAAAGAATTTCCAGGAATTTATTGCAAAACAATCAGAACAAATGAATGATGTACCTTGAGAAATATGATTTCGAATTAATTTTTCCCCCTGTAGATGCAAACAAAATGGATGAATATTTTGAATCCTGAATATGATTACAATGATGATGAGGAGCCAAGGCATAAGACAAGCTCATCTTTTAAGAAATCATTCGGAGCTACCATTAATAATGCAAAGAAATCATGGCATTAGCTTTAACAGATTTGAGGGGATCAGAAAGAAAAGATTGATTCCACATAATTTATTGATTGAATTGTTTATAATATAATGAGAATTTTATGAATATTTGAATAAATAAAGTAAAGAGATTTTTAATGATATAAAGAAAAAAGGAAAAGAGGAAGAGGCCTTCCATCCTTTTTGTTATTTATTTATGAACCTTATATGATGAAAAATTTTCTTTTCAAAAATTGAATGGGATTTTGAAAAAGGGAAAAACTTACGTGTATTCTATTAATACTAATTTTATGATTCGAAATTTCTGGAAAGTTCAAATTTAAACTCAGAATTAAATTATACACGTAAGTGGGATGTTCAATTGTTCACAGCCATAAAAATATGAACAACCCCCTTGGAATTACTAAAAAGGGTAAAAAATCTCGATTGAACAAGAATATGCACCAAAACTCTGGAGACCACTGCTTAAAGTCTCGAATGTGTCTGATTTATTTTTATTCTTTATAATTTCTCAATCTCAATGAAAGGAGGGGTAATCTTATACTAAGATTTTTCTGGAAGCTGAAAAGAGCTTGCTTCTTGAGGGTTAACCAGGATTTTTTTTGAGCTTTAATATTCGGAGAAAAATTCTGCAACCAATCCGCCAGACCGCCAGAATGAAATCTTTAAAAAACAGTTGGAGGAAACCAAAAAGCGGATTGAATTATCTAATGAGAAAGCTAGGGGTTCACCCTTTTGGAAATAAACATTGATCTTTAACAAGCAAGGTAGAGAAGTTGTTTATTTTCTTTGTATATTTTCAGAATAAAAGATTTTTGAATGTCTGGTCATATGAAACTCCTTGAGAATCCTTTGCTTGTGACTGACGCGTAATTAAGGTAGATAGAAAAGTCCCAAGCATTAACTGTATGAAAATATTCAAGTCTCGCAAGATACTGTAAAGGTGATGATAAGATGAGATCGGCTTGAATTAAAATGTTTTAATTCTAAATTAAAGCAATGACATAAAATCAGATAAAACCAAATTACTCTATTTACGTATACTGATTTGATTTTTTCCGGCAATTAATGATTAATTCACTCCAAATCCAACTCAGATTCCTTGGATCAGTTAATACTTACGTGTAATTCTTGATTCTATTTAAACTCCAGAATTTAACCAAATTTATAATACAAAAATTTCCTAAAAACTACTTAACAACAAAAATGAATCTTTCCATTAAAGAATTTGTCGACAACTACTTGGGCGATATTCCCAAGCCCAACATCGACTTGGCCAACTTGGCAAATATCTTTAAACCTTCCGAGGACAATGTTGACCACAGAGAAAGAGCTTTGAAACTTGAAGAAAAGATCTTGGCTCTCTCTGGTTTATGCCCCGGCAGAGACATTGATATTTACGACGTTTCCATTAACCACAACGGTCCCAATTATATCCACACTATTGAATGTGGAAAAAAGAATAAGGAGACTTTGGTTTTGCTTCATGGTTACTCAGGCTCCCTGACCTTATTTTACCCAATGCTTAAAGAATTATCCAAGAGATATCACGTTTATTGCATTGATTTCTTGGGTATGGGATTGTCCTCAAGGCCAGAATTTACTTGCACAACAGCTCAAGAAGCCGTCCAATATTTCGTCTCAACCTTTGAGAAATGGAGAAAAACTGTCGGTATCAGAAAATACTACTTGGGTGGACACTCTTTTGGTGGATATATCGCCTCAGCAATTGCCTATAAAAATAGAAAAGGATTGAAAGGATTGTTCTTGATGTCACCAATTGGAGTTGGGGGAACCAATGAAAACGGAGTTTCTGAAGAATGGGCCGAATCTTTGGGATGGGCCAAGACAAATTTCTGGTTGGCTTATTTCCAAGTTTATTGCAAATTCCATGAAGAAAAAATCACTCCTAATGAACTCGTTAAGAAATTCTCTCCTGTTGCCAGTTTCTTTATTAAAAAATATATGGCAGGCTTATTGAACAAGAAGCAACCTGAATCTGCTGCTGACTTATTGGGAGACTTTTTGTATGAAATGTTGATGATCCCAGGCGGCAGTGAACAAGCTGTCCATTGCATTCTTAAGCCTCCCAGAATTTGCGCTGAATTCCCTCTTGAAAAGGTTGTGTTCAACCAAATTTCTGATATCCCAGTGTATTGCTATTATGGTGAAGATGACTGGAATGATTGGAGTGGAGCCCAAAGATTTTCAAAGTTGTCGCAAAAAAAGAACTTTAAGTTTGATTTCATTCCTAAATCCGGTCATCAAGTCACCCTTCAAAATCCTGAAGAAATTGTTGAAAAGATGTTGATCAACCTTCGTGCTTAATTAACCGAACTAAATTCAATACATTTATATTTTTGTTGATATGTATATGATCCTACTTCTTGTGTAAATCAATCAATGTTTATGACTTTTTTATTGATATTTAGCCTTTAAAAAACTTTTGTTTCCAAGGATAATTATGTCACAATTAAAAGGAAGATTGCTTTTATCTATAAATTTTGTTTAGTTTTAATTAAAAGTGAACAGACGACACTGTAATCGACTAACTATGCCTTGAGAATTTTGTATTCGGTGTAAGGCTCATCTCCTCATATTTTGACACTGTTCCTTTTTCAGATGAGACGAAAAGATCATCAAATTTATCTTCATAAACCAAAAATAGCGACGGAAGATATTATGATAATGGAAGTGAGATTTGATTGGTTTAATTGTCAGTATTTTATTACTTTGGAAAGATTTTTTCCAAGTAAGAATTCAGTGGAGAGTTTTACTATGTTCTTTAACCCAATCTTATCACTTAATTTTTAATTATATCTAACTTTGCAAATGTCTCACTTTGACAACCTCAAACCCTCTCACGATGCAAACAACAGATCAATGAACAACTCTTTTAGAGGCGACTTTTCTCCTGTTAAATCTCAAAACAGGAGCCACAACAGAACAATGAGTCACATCCAGCAGACAGATCAACAAAATTCCGAGCATTATTCAATTGATATATTGAAACCGGATGCTGTGAAAGCCATTATTAGAGAAGAAATTGTCAACAAAGGATATGATACCATTGATTTTGCTCAGTTTTTGGCCAAATTTCAACGAGGTAGCATTCGCAGCAATTATTTTCTTATAAATTTCCTCTTTCCCTCTTTTTTTTCTTATGTGTATAGAAAAGGGCCCTTCTGATGACAGATGGACTTTGGTCAAGCTCTTGGAGGTTTTGGTTCATTTTATTTATTTATCTTGACAGCATTAGGCAGTTATTTCTTTCAAGGCATCCAATTCGCCTTTGTCATTCTCCGACGATGAGTCTTTTACTGCTTCAATTATCCTCCCAACTGGAGGAGACCCCAGAGAATCTTTTATGCATAGTATTCCAGACCATTTTGATGACCCTAGAACGCATAATCATGCGGAAACTGTCGAAGATGAAAGAGAAAGAAGAAGGGGAACCGTATTAAAAAATTTTATTTGGTTTGTAAAGAGAAATAATAGGTTTTGATGACAGAAGATCCTTATAAGGACAAGCTTTACGTGAAGAAGTTGGAGCCAACTCATTTGAGTTCAAAAGATAATGTCACAATCGTGATTGAAGAGTATATTAGATATCATATTGGGAGAAATTAATAATATTTTAGAGCCCAAGTTTGTAAAGGAGGGATTTTTTCAAGCGATTACATCAACTATAAAATCAAAACGGAACCTTTTGGATGGATTGTTCAAAGAAGAACTGATGAATTTGTTCGTCTTCGTACACTGTTGGAAAAGCTTCATCCTGGGATTGTGATTCCCAAATTTTCCAAAAAAGTCATCAAAGAAAAATTCAAAGATGATTCCATCAGAAAAAGACTTTTCCTTTATGAGGTAGAATTGAATGATTTATTGAAAAAGAGAATAATCTTTTTAAATAGAAATTTTTACAAAATTGTCTTGCAAGCCCTGATATAAAGAATACAAAGATTTTCAATGATTTCTTGGCTGGAAATGATAAAGGAATTTTGGCTAACATCATAAAAGTATGGTTTTTTCTTTCGAAAATCCTCTTGAATTAAAAAAAAGTCTGAGAGAAATGTCAAAGTTGATAAAATCAATGATTTAACAACAGCTTCAGGAGAAATTCTCATTGATGTCACTCCAGATATTGCTACTCATACTGAGCTTGTCGAAAAGTATTTCACTGAAACTGAAAAAGTTTACAGAGAGTAATTTGATATCTTGATAGAAAAGAAATCTAACCATTCCCAAATAGTTTGAAGAAATTGAGCAAGAGATTGGGAGCAGAATTGAATACGGTGTCAAACACATTGATGGATATTAGCGAGCGCTATTTGACATTGAATGGTTTGACAGTTGATTTCAACAGCAAAGCAAAAGTTGGGCATAGCAAACTTGATGGCATGTTTTTAGAACTCAATAAAAATTTCAAAAATTGGAGCGAACAAATTCAGAGCCAAATCACTTCAATTCGCAAGAACTTGGGTTGTTTCTATACAAATGCCGCTTATGAAGCCCAGACCTTCAGAGAGAGAAATCAACAGAGATTTAAGCTTCAATGCGATTATGAAAAACTGGACAAAGAGCTTAAAGCTAAAAAAGAAAAGTTGTTCTTATTGGGAGATCCTGATAAATGGGAATTGGACCCAATTAAATCTCGTGGTATCCCTCGTGAAGAGCTCATCAGAGATAAAGAACTCGCTTTCGCTGTCATGCTTGTCAAAGTAATGGGATTTTGCGGCCTTATTTTAACTCTTAAATTAGGATAATCAACAGTTGAGGGGATTGAAAGATCAATATGGATTTTTGAATTTTGCGACTTACAATGAGATGATAAAGCATTTTGAGTCTCTGCATGATGTATATATTGAAAACTTTAAAGATTTTATCAAAAGGCAGGTTGATTCAACTTCTCAGGTATTCTTTGAATGTTTAAAAAAATTTATATCGAATAGATCTATTCAAATTGGGCTGATTTTGTGACTTATATGAAGATGGCGAATGTCCCAGATGCTCATGGCAATAGTCCAGCAAATCGTAAGCCAGAACCTTCAATCAGATTGAGTTAAACGAGACTCAGGTTTGAAATTTTCAAATGTCTATAGATAGTTGTCGTAGTTTATTGAGAATTTTTTTATGAAAAAAGAATGGGAATTTTTAATTTATTTATTATCTATTTATCTATTTATTTATTGTGTGTGTTGTGCTCTTTTTTTAATTAGAAATGAATCATATTTGTATTGTAGATGAGCTCACTTCATCTCTATTTATTTATCGATTAAAGTCTGAATAATCAATCATCTCGAAATGAAATTAATACAATAATATTAATGGAAGAAAGGTTGAATTAAATTCTAATTAAAACTTTTAAAGCAAAAAATTTATGGAATCAAAACTCAAGATTTTCCTCGCTGAAAAGCTTATTAAATTCATGTGTCCTATTATTTTTCTTCTCCTTTACTATTCTTTCAGATTCCTGGGCAATCACTTCTTCGTTATTTCGTATCTAGGTCGTTGCAAAACTGGAGACCTGACCTTGCTTTTTTTCGTCAATCTTTTTCTCTAAAAGAAAAATGTTTGAACATAAGTGTAAGAGCTTCTCTTGTTTAGGCAATGAAAGAAACTCTTGAGTTTTCCCATAATCTCACCTTAGTTTGAGTAAAGAGTAAAAACTTTATTTTATTATTACATGAGAATTAGAATTAATGATGAATAATGCAAGATTTGAATAAAATATTAAAAGACAAAGATCGGGAGATTTGCGCTTTTACAAAAATTTATCTTAAAAACAGATTCAGATTGGCTCAAATAAAAACCATGTCTCAAGAAAATCCAGAACTTGATATCGACACTCAGCTTAAGCAAAGCTACTTGAGAAAAGAAATCATTGAAAAAGGACATAGTGCTGAAAAATTTTCCGAATTCCTAGCCAGCATCAAACCAGGTTATCATTCTCCGCCAAGACATCTCTTTGATAATGGATAGATGGAGTGAATATTGAAGTCTGGAAAATTGATGAACTTAAAGCTGTAAGCGGTCTCATTATCTTGGGTATTTACTGACAATTTATAAAGGCTGTTCAAAACTTCATTGATTCTCAATCAACAGAAGAAAAAAAGGAAACAAAGGAGTCAGATGCATCACCATCCAAGGGACTTCGTCGCAGCAATACTCTTTTTGCTCAGCCTGATTTATTGAGAAATAATGATAATAAAAAGCCGTCTCAAAGTGAAAAGCCTGATGAAAAGACTTCCGCTCAGGAAAAGATTGCAGCTAAAAATCAACCTGCCCAAGAAGAACCAAAGCAAGAGAAAGATGTTCCTAAGGATACCGCACCAAAAGTGGTAAATAACAAAGTTTTATAATATGTTTTATTCCAAATTTTAGATGAAAGCTGCCCCTACTGATCCTGATCAAGGAAATATTCAAGTTAGGAGAATGGAAGAAACAACTTTGAGTCTCGAAAAGAATGTGAGCATTAAAATTGGAGAGTATGAGGAAGTATTTTTGAATATCAGTTGATTATGATAGTCCTGAACACGTTAAAGGAGGGATTTTCTCTAATGGATATGTGCAATATACCATCAAGACTGATCCCTTTGGTTGGGCTGTCAAAAGAAGATTCAATGACTTTTTCTGGTTAAGAAATACCCTTCTCAAAGCTCATCCTGGCGTTTTCGTAAGAAGCTCTTCTGTGATTATGACAATAAGACCATTAGATCCCTCCAATTCCAAATAAGAAGAGTAAGAATAGATTTGAAGAAGATACTGTCAGAAGAAGAATGTATTTATTCGAGGTAAGTTGATGATAGAAGTAAAGAGAATAATTTCAACATAAGATCTTTTTGAACACATGCTTGGAGAATCAAGATTTAAAGACTGACAAATTCTTGTATTATTTCTTGTATTTGGCTGACGAAGACCAATTTGAAAAGATCAAGAGCGTAAAGTACTTTTTTTGGTGAGAAAAAATTAACGATTTTTGTTAGAATGGAGATCAAACTCAACAAATTGACAGACTTGAGAATCTTTTGACTTCCTCAGGAGAAGCTTATTTGGACTCTTCATCTGAATTCAACCAATATACAGCTCTCGTTGAAGACTATTGCTCCAAAACTGAACCTATGTATAAACAGTAATCCCAAGTTATAGATCTCTCTTGGTCTGACTCGACTGTTTTAGATTGAGAAGACTTACAAAGTTGTTGGTTGCTAATATGAAACAATCGGCCAGCATTGCTACAGAAATGAGCAAGTGGTTCAATGATCTTCAAGAAGCTTCTAAGGAATTCAACTCTAAGCTTGTTGTCCAACAATCTTTAAAGTTTGAAGACACTTATGGTGCTCTCAGCAAAATGGTCCTTGATTGGAGTAAATTTGAGAGAGATTAGTGAATAGTTTCTTACTCTAAAATTTTAGGTGAACAATTGAATAGACAATCAGCAATTATTCACAAGAATATTTTTTGTTTTTACAAATACACCACATTAGAAAATCAAGTTTACAGAGAAGTAAATTCTTAATGAGGAGCTTTAAATAACCTCATATCAATAGATGAATCAAAAGAAAGCTCAATTTGAGGCCGAAAGCCAACGGGCGACAAAAGAATTGCTTGCTAAGAAAGAAAGACTTTACAACAAGAGTGACGTGACAACTTGGGAAATGGATGAAGATAAAGCCAGATATATTCCAAGAAGTCAGCTTTTGGATAATAAAGAAATCGCTTTTGAAGTTATGTTGCACAACGTAAGTGTTTTATTTGAGGAATAGATTTTAATGGATTTTAAGGAAACAAGACAAGTGAAATACCAAAACAACATGCAAGCTTATTTGAATGCAACCACACATTCTGAGATTATCAGAGGCCTGGATGCAAGAGCTGCTTTGTATAGAAAGAATTTCAGAGAGTTTGTTGTGAAGCAAGTTGAATATATGCAAACTGTAAGACTGAGATTTTTGGAGAAAGGGTTTGTTAATCTTTTTAAATAGCTTCAAACAAAGTGGTTGGAACTTGCAAATGATTCAGATGGTGTCGGGTCGAGTTCAAACGCTAATACAGGAATAAAAACAAAGAAATTTAGCTTATAAAGTGAATGTATTAATTTTATAATCATTTTTTGTTTTTTAATGATTTTAATTAAGAATGTTGTTATGTTTGCGTAAGAAAAAAAGTTTTATTGAGAATGAATGTTGAAAGAGAGAGTAATTTTCTTCAACAACAAATTTATTTGAAAAATTTTACAATAATCAAATTTACTCACTTTTATTCATTTGTTTATTGATAATCAATTACAAAAAATAATGCATATATCTTACACTCTCAAAATTATGTATGATATTTTTAAAACTCGATATATATTCCCATATTCTTTATTTATCAATCCAATCTTTAGGCAACCAAAGGATAAGGTTTTTACAGCCTGAAGCCATAAGAACGTGACTGGGATTAAATTTGACATTCAAAGAAGGCTTCAAGTGCCCTTCAAGTCTGGCCACTTCTTGTCCACTTTCTATATTCCATGCAACAACTGCTCCATCTTCACTTCCTTTATTCAAAATTTAAGAAACAGAACAAAGAGTTTTGGATACCTGAAACAACGTATTTAGAGTCTGGAGTAAAGCTGGCTTCGATTGTAAGGGAGCTTTCATTTGAATAGCTGGTGAATTTCCGTTTCTATAGGATGTGAGTTTATGAAAAATTCATTCTTTACAATGGAGCCTTCATAAGCATCGAGGATAAGGATGCAATTTTCGACCGTGCTCAATAATAAATGAGCACCAGAATTACTGAATTTCATCATTCTGATTTCTGGACATTCCACATTCCATGAATTAAAGCTTCCCTTTTTAACAAATTAACAACAAAGAAATTATTCTCAAGATACTTCTGAATATTTTTCAATATCGTACAATCTGATTTTATTGACTGGATTTTCGTTGACATGACTATCAACATAAGCGATAGCAAAGAGGACTCCTGCAGGGTCGAAGTTTCCAACAACAAGTGATTTTTTATTGCTCAGATCCAAAGAAGCAAGGGCAGCATCATCTTTACTATTCAAATCCCAAAGCTTGAATTTCTGGTCTTTTCCTGAGGACAAGAAAAAGTCATTCACCAAATTTATTTCAAGGCAAATAATGCTAATAAAAGAGTTATAAGATTGAAGTACACGGAGAGAATTGTACGTATCATCATGACCTTGGAAGACTTTGACAATTTCATTTTCAAAAATGGACCAATAGAGGATTTTATCTATGTGGAATTAGACTATGCTCATAATATCAGAGGAAATTACTGTCAACTTTAGTGGCACAGAGAACAGCATGTTTATTATGGGTGAACTTTACAAGATCTATTCTGGAAACCTTGTTGAAAAGAGTCTTGATTCTTCTATGAGAAGATTTAGAGTACTATGAGGGAGAAGAAAATGATATTTGTAGTAAAGGTTGAATGAAGGAATTACTGAAGGCTTACTTTCCTTGAAGAACATCGTAAATGTTGAGAGAAAAATCATCACAACTGACAAGCCAAAGACCATCATCAGAAAAATCAAGTGAATTGATTGTAGTTTTCTATTCATGGAGAATGATCAATACAATGTTGAATTTTAGAAGAGGATAGTTACATGATCATGATCAACACGAGCAGCAGCCATGTTTTTCAAGAGGGTATCAGTTAATTCAAAGGGAGTCTCTTCCATGAGAAAATCAGGTCAAAAAGAGATTTATTTATTGCTGCAGGATATAAATTAAAAATATTGAAATTGGCTCAGGTTTACTTGGAAGCGCCCAAAACTTCGAATCGAATCATACCTTGAGATTTTTCAAGGAGAAAAAAATTTGGTAACTAACTCGATGAGACGAAAAGGCAAATTATTTTGTTCGGAGGAGATTTTCATTCATATTGAGGATGGACTTTTCTTTGATGTTTTTAGGTTCTTTATTGAATGAAATTCATTTTTTTATGGCTTGTTTGGAAGAAAAATAATTCAAAATATAAGTGACTAATCCTTGTTCTTTCTGTGTCTTCTCTCAACAAGATGAGGAAAAAATCTTTGCATGGTCTTTCCTCTGCAAATGAGACAAAATTAAAAAAAATCCAAAATATTAATTTAAAAATTATTTTGCAGTCGAGATGGAAGCTCTCTACAAATCTCTCAAATTCTCTAAAGGATATATTTACGGATTTGCACTAATCTTTGTGATGCCCAGAAACTGGTTTGACCAAATGGCAATTGCATACTATGATATTCTGGAACCTGAAACAACAAATGCAACTATCCCAACAGATAAAGATGATGGCAAATCCAAATCATGATGAATTGTATCGAAACTTAATCGTACTTCTGGATGTCTAGTGGAAATTGAAATATTTATAGATTTTGTTGAAATTGTAAAGTGTATAAATATGTCAGGCACTTTTTTCTTTTTTTGAAAAAGACATTGTCGTATATTGTAAATTACTCGATCCACACAAAGAAATTTCTTTTGCTTTCAATTAATGGGTTTTAAATGGGATCCATATATCAATGTATAGTATATAAAAAGCAGGCAGCGAGGGGATATAAAGCTATAAACATAAAAAATATACTCTTAATGATACATTCTTTAAAGAAAAATTTGTTAATACAATATGAAGGGGAATTTATTATCCTTAAAAACAATGTCAATTTTTTTATGCTCAATTGCATTTTCACAATTATTGACAGCAATTATCCATAAAGGATTCTTTTTTATTTTTATAAGGATCTCCGATATTCAATAAGCTTTGTTTAGATTTTGCTGTTGGTCTAATCAAATTTATGAGAAAATTTTCAATTTGCTCAGATTACTGTTTATCAATAGCAATTCTGACAGCATCAACAAAGCTTTCAAGAATATTGTTATTACTCTTTGCACTTACACTATAATAAGGGCAGCCTCTGGATCGAGCAAATTCTTCTATTTCTTCATTGCTAATAGCTTGCATATTCATAAGGTCCGACTTAGCCCCAAGAATCATAATCAAAGGATTCGCATCAACATATTGATGAATTTGATCAAGCCACTCAGGAAGACTATCAAACGAACTCTATTCTCAAAATCAAACATTTTTCTTTCAAAATGGAAGGTACTTTGTTGGTCAGATCAAAAACTAGAAAGATGGCATTGGATCCTTTATAATAAGCATTTGTTAAACATCTAAACTTTTCTTGTCCTGCTGTATCCCACTACATTGGAGTCAGGTAAAAATCGAATATGAAAAAGAGATATTACGATTTGAAGTTTGATATATGTATCGTCAATTAACAGGGTTTTGAATCTCTAATATTAAGAGTGAGAATTTCAGTTCAAAAGACGGTGATTTACAAAATCAACTCCAATAGTGGAATAATAGTTTTCGTTAAACATATCATCAGCAAATCGAAGAAGAATGGATGATTTTCCAACTCCAGGATCGCCAACCATAACGAATTTCATCAAATAATCACTATAGAGGATTGGTAAGAGGATTCATAAAGAGAAAGTATACTATTCTTTATTGACGGGAGCTTCTGTAATGATCTTTTTTCTGCACAACATTGTTGAGAGTGTGAACTAAATTTTGATCTTTTTTTGAATTAATGCGATAAATTTAACCTCGTTATTTTGAACTGCTTTGCTAGAATTTTTTTTTCCTTCATAAAAATTATCAAGTTTGGTTGATTTCTTTATTTGAAAAAAGTATCGAATTTCTTAGAAGGGGGCATAAAAAAAACCAATTCATTATTATTAGATATAATATAATGAAACTACTTGGATTTTTCCTGATTGTATATAAAATGAATGAAACAGCAAACTACTAATATAGATTTTGATAGAAAACATGATGATGAAAAATAAAAAAAAACTTTTTTATAAATCTGTATTCTATATTCCCTAAACAGGGAAATTCCTTTTGTTGTATTCCAATACCGATAATAAATTACTTGGAATTCCAAAAATGAATTGAAATTTACTAAGGCATTATTTCACGGCTTTTAACGGAACTTGAGTGGATTACTCTTGGAGAGAGGTACATTTTCCGAAGTCCTTCGAGTAATGGAACATTTTTTCTATTTTTTAATTTCAGCACCTTCTTTTTCTTTTTGGGGCTCTCTGAATCCAACTTTAATGTTGATGATACGACTGGATTAGTTTCTCTTCGTTTTGAGAGATTTGGTGAAAGCAACATAGTTGATCTTTGGCTTTTTGATTGTGATGTGAGGTACTTTGAGTCCTCGCTAACCCCTCTTGGAGTAAGATTTGGCAAGACCTCTGTATTTTTACTAGAAGAATCTCCTCTAAAGAAGAAGTTTTGTGATGATGATGGAGTAACAGCAGTTGAAAACTTTGGTCTCAGAGGCCTTGGCAGCATTTTGTCTGCCATTGGCAGAACAGCTGATTGAACCGTAGTAACTGATCTTGTATGCTTGTGTGTGTTTAATTTCTGGCTGCCTGCTGTTATCTTTGGGCTTGGCATCAATGAGGAAACAGCAGTCAAATAAGTTTCCAGGATAGATTGAGTTTTTATTTTCAGGTTCATGCTTTGGAGTTTATTGGCACTCTTTTTATGCTTTCTGGGGGTTTTGACAGTAGGAGAAATCTCAGTGCGGAATCTGTCGAGACTCACCAATTTGGGGCTTCGAGGACTCACAGTAAGAAGAGAGTTTTGTGGTCTATGATGAACTACCGACTTTGCTTTACTCAGCAATTCTGGGAGATGTTCAGGGTGTTCTTTTGTGGCCTGGATTTGTGGTGGACGGGAAGAAGTAGCTTTGTGAAGAATGAGGGAGGAAGGCTCAATTGACTCCATGGAGGAAACTCCAGCATGTTTGGAGCCTGGTCGACTGGATTTGCCATGTTTTTCTTCTTTGACTGAGAGGTGAGCTAAGGAAGAAGGCTTTTTTTCGAGGGCCAAATCATTGTTGTCAAAGGAGAATTTGGAGTTAAGGATGGCTTCTCTGGTGGAAGTATGTCGAAGAATTTTGGATGAAGGAAGAGGTTCAGGTTCTTCTTCCTTTTCAGCATCGTCTTCTTCAAGACAGTCTTTTGATTCAAATTTGCCAAGATTTTTCAATCGTTCAGCCTCACTGTGGAATGTGATGCTCTTCTTCTTTTTATCAGCAAATTTGCTCAGATTAACAGTTGGAGCTCTTTCCCAGGAGACGCCACCAACATTTATAAGTCTTTTTGAGCTCGAGACTGAAGATGCAGGAGAATGCACAATTGGGGAACTCAGCAACATTGGAGAACCATCATGGCTAAACCTTGTACGTCTGGTCACAGGACTCAAGTCTGCAGAGGGTCTTCCATTTAAAAAGAAGGACCAGTCTCCAGAATGCCTTAAGGATAAACGAAGTATTTCTCTGGAGGCTAACACTCTCTTGCAGGGGATTGCAATATTTATATGCTTCTTTTCAAGCTTGGAGAAATCTCCACAATCACTACAGCAGCAACTCCTTCTTCTTATAGTCGTATAAAGAGGAACAGTTTCGGGATCTGAGAAGGAATCCTCTTCTTTTGCGGTGGTATCCTCTCCATAAGGGAAAGTGTATTGATTTTTACTGATACTTTCATTTGTCTTGCTAGGGGTGGAATCCTTCCGGCTCTTGGAAGTTTCTTTTTTTGTTCTTTGACGGCGATATTCAGTCGGCTTCTTGACTGGCGATCCTGGCTGGTTCTTCCTTGTAGAAGCCGGAGAGAGGATGTCAGAGTTTTTCCCCGAATGAAAGCTCCTGTTGGTGATGAATGATGAGCCTTTGGTGAGCCTACTTGGGTTTTCTGAAGTTTCTTTGAGGAAATTGACAGTTTTGGGTGGTTGTGTATCTTGTTGGGTTTCGGTGGATTCGAGGGTTCCATCATCGTTTTTGAACTTGGTTTTATTTGAGGATTGTGCGAGTAATCTTGGATTTTTTAAGCTACCACGCTTTGATTGGGTGGATGTGGAAGTAGAGTCAAGGATGTGAGCTTCGATAGTGAGGAGTTTAGTGAGGATGGCAGTATTTTTAGGAGAGAGTAGTTGAGTTTTGAGAAGGGGATCATCAAGGAAATCCATGATGTAGTGTGTATGATTAATAGAAATTTGCCTTTTCTCTCTTTTAATTCAGAAAATTAATTTTTAAACTCCTATCTATTCACTGCCACGGTACCAACTCATTATTTATTGTTTCTAATAATTATGATATGATGAGACTAGATTCGATTAGGGATTATGTAAAAACAAATATTAGAGAGATTAAACTTTTTCCCTACAAATTTTATTAATTCCTTTACTTCATTTGAGTTGATCTCGGAAACACCAACTTTTTTTCAGAGCATAATTAAAGGGTTGAAAAGTGCAGTTTTTAATTTTTCCTAATCAGAAGAATTAATAGAACCAAGATACAATTTTTTGAAAGTGTCTTTTGGGATTTATTTTTTGAACTCAAGAAATTTTTTGTTGACGAGTTCTCTTATAATGTTGGATGAAACTTTGCTTATTTAAAATTCTATAATTTATGAATTAAACCTTTAAAATTGGAAGCTTATTTTACATAAAAATCTTATAGAAACCAAAATAAACCTCGATTTATTCCCATCCCCCTTTAGCATATTTCCGAGAAATCCAACTATTTGAAATAGATAGTTCCAAGTGGTATTTCTTTATTTATCCTACATAATAATATATTGAGATTAGTAGCATAAAGTAACTGAAAAAAAATCCAATCACCCAAAGGAGGGAGAAATATGATGAGTTTTTTCTGGGCAAAAATCTAGTCAAGATATAGTTGAATAATATAGTATTTTGACTTCTTAGGCAATAAGCAACAGAGGAAGGGTTTTAATTTTTATAAGCTTTTATCAATAAATTTTTTTCAGGAAATCAGGTGGAAAAATAACTAAAGTATTATTCTTCACATCACATCAAGCGTCTCAATTCAATATTCTCCCTTAACTAATAATGGCCACACCACCTCGATGCGTGCCAAAAAACACCTTTTACTTTAGTAATATACGTGAAGATGGTTCCTGTAAAATCACTTTCAATTCGGCTTTTGATTCTGGTAATCTTAGCCAAGTTGAGCAAAACTCTACAACTCACGTACTTCCCCCTAATTTCTCTTCTAACCTCTTTCTAGTACACTCTCCATACTGCCCCCGATGTCCCCGACTCCCCTTTCCAGACGATTTGCAGAAGCTGGTTTTATTTTTCTGTCAAGGGCGTCCCAAGAGGCCTCAGATTAACCTTCCAAATAAAAAGAGTCAATATTCTTTATTCATTAGTAAGCTAACAGACCTGTCTATTGATAAATCAACTCTTCAATTAGTACCGAATGGCTCCAAAGTCATATCGACCAGTATATAAGATTGGAGAGGGGCCATGGAAAAGATTAGAAACTGAAGCAAAACTAGCAGTAAGAGAGAATAATTTATTGGGAGCTCGGGCTCATAAATGACTAGGAGGATCCAAATGAGAGGACTATAGATATCATTTTCAGCTATAAGTTTGGAAAATCTCTTCATTCAAATTTAGCCCCGGCCGAAGATGGTCTTTTATCACAAAAAAGTCTCAATAAAGAAGTAGACACAGTCAATTGTGAGCAAGATTCCGTCGCAAAACAAACTATTCATAAAGACAGTACATCAGAAGAAGATTGCAAGGAGTCTGAATTGAAAGATAATATTCTCATTAAAGAAGATAAAGAAGAAGAAGAGTACGACAAAGAGCAAGAAATTTTCTTTGCGTTCAGCCATCCATACTCTTACAAAGAATCTCAGATTCAACTTAATAAACTCCAAGCAGCCTATTCTAATGATCCCGACATATATTTCCACAGGGAGCTTTTAATAAGATCTCCACAAAGACGAAAGATTGACTTGCTCACAATTTCATCCCACGAAGGAAAACTTTCTGAAAGTGAACCTTACATGAACATTGGACTCTTCCCCAATAAAGACCAAACCCCCAGAGCTTTCAAGTAATTTGGATGTGAAATGAGAGGAATATTAATAATTTGATAGATTTGGTAGTAATAAACCTGTGGTACTTTTAACTTCCAGAGTTCATCCTGGTGAAACTCCTGCTTCTCACTCAATGAACGGCGTCTTGAATTTTCTCCTCGACAAGTAGGATAATAGAATTTATGGGCATAATATCAACAATTCATAGGAATGATCCACAAGCGAAATTGTTGAGACAACATTTTGTGTTTTTGCTTATTCCAATGTTAAATCCTGATGGAGTTTATCATGGATTCTATCGACTTGATATCCATGGACAAAACCTCAACAGATATTACAGAATGCCAGAATTCGATAAACAACCTGCCGCATATGCTGTCAGAAGAGTGATCCAGCATCTTCATGCAGATAATAGACTTTTCTTTTATTGTGATTTTCACGCTCATGCTGGCAAAAAAGGATGCTTCTTATACGGAAACGCTCTGAATTTTAGCATGCAGGTTGAATAAGAATTTTATTGAGAGAAATTATATAAATATTTAGGTTGAGACGCTAGTATATTCAAAGTTGGTGGGTTTAAATCACCCCTCGTTCCAGTTTGAATACTGTAATTTCTCAAAGAAACACATGAACGCCAGGGATCGTGGTGAAAAATTAACCAAAGAAGGAGCTGGTAGAGTTTCAGTCTTTCGCATGTGCAATATTATCCACTCTTATACTCTTGAATGTGGACTCCATTATTACATCCCTTCTGACAATATTCTTCCTGTTTTGCCGCGTGCTCAACAATCTCCTCCTCAGTACATTTTTATTTTTGGAAGGACTCCATAATTAACATCTAAAATAGGGAGATTGGAGGAGAATCCATGGTCTCATCAAATATGAGTGGTGGACATGAAGTGCCAACATATTTTACAATAGAGATGTATGAAGAAGTCGGAAAAGCGATATTGATATCAATTTTGGATATATTTGAGAAGAATCCGAACGCAAGAGTGAAGGATACAAAGTATGCCGATGTTCAGTCAATAAGAACAGAAATCGCGACAAATTTGAGTAAATTGAAGGATTTTGAATTCCTGCCATATTCTCGTGCGAGATGTCCAAGTTTAGGCGGTGTTGCAACAAAGAGCTTCTACAATGATTTTTTGAAAGAAGATGGGCCCAGAAAGAATAATTATGATTTTATGAAGGAAAGTTTCCCAGGTCGTAATGCTTCCAATGATTTTGTTCGAGAAAATTTCCATCAAAAAGCAAGCAGTGATCTCTTCAAAGAGTCTTCTTCGCCAACAAAAGCGAATGATCTCTTTAGAGAAAGCGTAAATAAAAAACCAGAAGCGCCAAGTTCGCCTGAGAATAAACGAGCTTCATCAATGGGAGTGAGTCAGTCTCACGGAAAAAGCTCAAAGCAGCCCGTAGAGACTCAATTACGGTCCAAGATTGGGGAGCTACTAGCTTCAATGACATTGGATCGAAACAAAACTTTGGCTGGATATGGTGCAGAATTCGAAGATAAGCCTCCAAAAATGGTAAAAAGAGAAAGGGTTTTTAAAGAGAATATTAATATTTTTCCATAGAGGAAGGTAGTGACACCAAAGAAGTTTGCGATAAAGAGGATAGAGTTGGAACAAAATTCAATGTTTTGTGCATCAGACACAGATATAAATGCGAGCATTGATGAGGACAGGAAGAAGGAAAGCATTATTTTGCCACAACTATGGGATAGTCCTGTGCAAAAAGATAAATCTATGCTATTTGAGCCTCTTCCTTTTGATGATTCTAAAAAGTCCTTCCATGTCAATCTTATTCAAAAGATCAAGTAATGTGGCTCTCTATTATTGATAACTTATATTTTGAAAGGGAGAGTAAGAATAAGAGGAGATTATTAACATACAGAGGTTTGTACGGAAGAGATCAACAACAGCTAAATGTGACAGATAGTCCAAAATTCCAAATAGAAAGCCTTAAAAATAATGCCTTGGTAAGAAATATTTAGATTTTTCAAAAATTAATCCTCTAAAAGCCTTTTATAAATCAGTCGTTTATAACAGCGAAGTCGATTGGGAAGAAGCAGACATTAAAGCCGTTAACAAAGAGTGTGGTATCGCGGAATTCTTTGAGCAAGAAATATTCAAGCGATAATGAACACAGTGAATTGGATTAGAGTGATTCTTATTGGCAATTTTCATTTCTTTTTTTGTATTTTTGAGTATTGAGTGATAATTACTTGATGTTGACTACTATATATTATTTTTAAAATTTTAAAAAGAGTATTTTTTACAATATCATAATTATTCATACTGATTGATTGCGTCTTTTGAGTATGCATATCTAATTTAAAATCACATTATGATAAAAGTATGCCTCTATCTTCTTCATTTCATTTTGAAAAAAAAACTATCTCTTGTGAGAGGGGAAAAAGAACAGAGCTCATCTGACATTTGTTATTAAATCGAGGATTCTAATGAAAGGCCTTCTATAAGAGATTTTACCTCAAAAGTTTTATGCTAAATTCAAGTTCAAATAACAAAGGAAATTAAAGTTTTTACAAACAGAAAGTTGAAATTTATAATCTGATAAAAAATAATTAATCAAGATAGGGAAAATTTCAACAACAAAGTGAGCAACTTTTTCACTCATTTCTTCAAATCTAGCTTGATCTCTTGATTGACATTAACTTGCAGCAAATATTAATAATCAAAGTCTTCTAGATATTGAATGATCTGCCCTTTGTTTCAATAATTTCAAAATATACAAAGAGAAATTGGAGTTGAGTGAGCTCAAATTTTGTGGGAGCATTGATGTCTTTGGTATTGAATCGAAAGTTAGTTATTGGAACTGCTTAGGAATTGCTTCTTCTTCTAAGTAAAGGTTCTCAATGCTAATAAATACTAAAAGATGAAATGTTTCAAACAAAATAATTTGAGAAAAAGAAATTGGAGGAATTTAATATTTTTGGTGTGAAAAAAATTTTTAAAGAAATAAAGCTACCACTTCTATGAATTTCTAAAATATTTTGGTTGTATGTAATTAAAACGGAGGTTATTTAATATTTCTAAAAGAATTAATTAAAATAAAAAAAATACAAATACATATTCAAATAAATCCTTAATAATTTTTCAGAAATTAAATTCAGAAATAAATATTCAAATACTTTCTTTCTAACAAATTTAACCAAAGAATGAATTCCCTAATTTCAGATTAGTTTTTTTTTTCAATTTCCTTCCCTTTTCCTTCCAAATCCAACAATTATCAGACAGCGCTAAAATTTCTTTTGTTGGAGTCCAAAAGTCGATATCATAATTTCCTCCTGAAAAATAAAGATAACAGATCTCAAAGCTAATTTTACAAACAATGCCCAAAAGAAAATGTGAATGGTAAAATCAAGAA
>Ga0182738_1001574_pt1 | contig 28282 bp, 20 predicted proteins | sample eDN5th30CBELigMG_FD_128876 | JGI IMG/M metagenome (GOLD analysis project Ga0182738, IMG submission 128876) | Enriched Miracle-Growth compost microbial communities from Emeryville, California, USA - eDNA 5th pass 30_C BE-Lig MG (version 2)... ...
CTGAACGAGTTCCCTGTCCTCCACCGATTGGTCTGCTACCCATGCCATTCCCCGCCGTACCTGCTCAGCGTTAACATTCACTCCATTGCACTTAACCTTTGCCAACATGCGCCCATAGTAATCTTTGCTTATCGAACTGAGTTCTGCTTCTACCCAGAAGCATAACTCGTGGAGGGATTGCCTGGAATCAATAGCAAATGGCTGATTTCCTTCCGGGGCGTCTACCCCTGCCAGCCGTACCCTTACCAACTCCTGATTTATAACAGCGCTGATCGAGTCACCATCAACAATACTAACCGCTTTTGCTCGTATTATTTCATCGGCAGAGGCAGCGGCTGAAAGGGGCAAGGCAACAAGGCTTGAGAGCACAATGATCATCGAGGCCATCATTACTTTGAAGGGAAGTTGCTCGGGCCGCAGATACGTTCTTTCAGTAGAGAGGAGGAGTACCGCAAGAATGAGAACAAGTTTTTTCTTCATCGCGACGTGTCCTTTCAAGCGCAACGCACTTACAAAAAGGCTGCACTTCCTATAAATTCATTTTGGAGCAGGTTTATCGAATTCCCCTGATACCCCTTATAGCCTCACAAGAGGACACTACTTCCTACACACCAGCTCCAGCACTGTCTCCCCTATAGTACCTGCTATCACTTTCGTTACTGGCCCTTCCTCTATTGAGGAAGACATAATGTCTCCTCTACCTCCATACTGCGAATAGTGCGTGCTCTGCCTGGCGTAATATGACCTATTTTTGCAATTGTACCTGTATAGAAACTTGGTCGACTTGGAGGGGGTCCTGGTATTAGGGAAGTCGGACATTTCCCAAACATCCACAGTATTGCCGTGCCTCCTGATGCTCGGCATATGGACAAAAAAGACCTCCTTGTCAGTTGTCGCCACAACTTTCCATCCTGGCCCCGGGTGAGGGTTGTTCAGCGTATTATCCTGGCTTCGTGAAACCATGGGGAAAGAAACAGAAATAACCAACAAGACCAGTCCAAATAAATACATCGTCATCATTTGAGTGGAGCGCACTCTACTTCGTACGTCTTGTTATTCGGGTTTAATTCGGCTCACCCTGGCTATCTTGACAGCCAGGACAATTTCTATGCAGGCGCGATCAAGGCCGTTGGCAGATTCTATCAGCAGACCTTCATCAATACCTACTCCAAGTGACCCCAGCCAAACTCGACCAAGCCAGCCGAGCTCCATACCGGCAAGACGCCCATTACAGGCGCCGATCTGCTCGATGATCGATGCTGCCTTTCTTGCTGAGCAAGGCGTGGGCCTGATCCGCATCTTGGCCACCACCGGGGGCACTCAGAGCCTGCCGATCAACGACATCGAGCACCCAAAAACCAGGGCAAATTATCCGGCGACCAACAGCATTCTTGAAGCATTCGTTTAACGATTGCAATTCAAGCCTTAATACCCCTTAGCGCGCATGCAGGAAGAGTAAGCAGCCTGATACTGCCCATCATGTGATTTAGTCTCGTTGAGGCCATAAAGCGTTCCCCCGGCAACGCCTGTTATACTGCCAATCGCAGCGCCCTTGCCGGCACCTTTTCCACCCCCGGCGATCGCTCCACCTGCAGCGCCTACAGCTGCCCCTAGCGCTGCGCCGAGGGCCGCATTCTTGAGCACTTCTTCGGCTTTGCTGTTCACCTGTTCGCTTGCATAGCGGTTGCATTCATTCATGACGGCCTGAGATGGGTAGGACGAACGTACCGGTTGTGGGGGATATGCCGTCGGGGGAGCATAGGACGGGGGAGGCGGAACCGCAGCTGCGGTATTCTGGTTCGATTGCGCTACTCTGGTGCGTTTTGGAGGCTCAGGCGCAGCTTGCGCGGCTTGCGTCGGTTCGGGGGCTGAAACAACAGGCTTTTTCTCTGCCCCGGAAACCGGAGCTTCACCGGCAGGGGAAACCGCCTCAGTCTGAGCCACAGAAGCCGCGGGCTCAAGCTTGGAATCGGAATCGTGTCCGGTGATGAACAGAGTTGAGGCAACGCTTGCGCCCACCAGCAATATTCCAATCGTTGCAAACTTCCAATAGTTAACCGCTTCGTTCGACATCATATTTCCTTCCAAAAAGTCTTTTTCTGCTGCTGCTCCTGGTCTTTCCTGTCGCCTGGACCCCCAAGGACACCCAAGGACACCCAAGGACACCTAAAGGCATCCAAGGATGCCTAAGGGCGATCCTGGTAATCCGCGCCCTTGCCATGGCCTTTGTGCCTGCTATGGTTGTCGTGGTTGCTGTGGTTGCTGTGGCTGCTATGGTCGTTGTGTTTCTTATTGGATTTATCCTTCTTGCCCTTGTCGCTGTCCCCATGAGGACCTTTATGCTTGCCTTTTCCGGCATGATCTACATCGCCCGCCCTATGCCCGTTCCCCCGCTCATTCTGGTTTCTCCAGTCGGCACGATCCTGCCCGCGTGCCGCATCAGTAGACCACTGCGCGTTCGAGTTCTCCATGCCGTGCTGGCCCATATGCTCGGGTGCCATTCCTCCGGAGTTTGTATGTTCAGCTCCCCCTCCCGTTTGATGCCCTTCATGCTTCCCGCCGCCGTTCCGTGCCAGCACCGGGTTTGCATACGCAATTGCCGCTGCCAACAATATTGCCAAAATCCGCATCTTCATCTCCTCTTGTTGAAATTGTTTGAACTGGATTTACATCTCACTCGTGGCGATTATCTACCTGTGTTGCCGTGATAACTATTGGACTTAAGTACAGTGTTACAAGACAGGTTATCTGATAAATAACTCCGTTGCTCCTCCTGCACTCTCAATAACGTGATACTACCTCGTCCGTTTACCGTCAGAGAGAATATTGTGAAATTTTTGTGAATTTTCTGTAATCGCAAGACAACCGATTCGAAAGTGGCGCGTTATACCTTCTGCAGGTTGAATAGTTGAGGCTCGGCTCTTCGTTAATTACTACTTTGGAATGGAGATCTTCATGACAAAAATAAAATTGGGATGCTTTGCACTCATGCTGGTCATCGCAGCCCCCTTGAGCCCGGTGTGGGCCGGCAGAGGACATGGACATGGTCATCATCATGGGCACCACCACCATGGACATCACCATCATCGTCACGGCGGAGGTGGGGGTTGGGGCTATGGAGTAGGGATCGGGCTGGGGCTGGGCCTGCTGGGTTACGGCCTGAGTTCCTATGCTGCTCGTCCCTCGTATCCGCCTGCCTACAGTTATCCTCCGGCCGGTTATGGGTATGCGCCTGTCGTCTCGGTTCCCGCTGCTCCGCCTGTCTATATCCAGCAAGGCGTCGTGCAGGCGCCGCCGCAGGCCCAGGCCTCAAACTACTGGCATTATTGCCGGAACCCGGAAGGCTACTATCCTTACGTGAAAAACTGCCCGAGTGGATGGCTGCAAGTCGCACCCCAGCCTATGCAATAGCAAAATTGCCGTGACTACTCCCCCCGCACCTCCACCTCGGCAGGGTAAGGTTTTCAGTTTTTGATAGACTTACCCCTCGAACCGCTGCCAATCCTGAATATACCCTGAGCCAAGCAATGCGCCGCAGCGAGTAAGGCGACGCATTTCAGCAGGTTGCCGCAAATTTGCTTTAATGAATTGATGAACCGGCAGTTTGCGGCAGCCGCTTTCGGCGCATTGATTTATTTCGGTTGTGTTATTCCGCTGTCAGCTGCGGAATATGAGGCCTTGCGCCAGAAAATGGTGAGGGAAGTGATTGCCGCATCCGGCAGTTCCCCTCCCGGAGCAAGCGTTGTAGCGGCAATGGAAAAAGTGGAGCGTCATCGCTTCGTACCTGCCTGGCTCTCCATATTTGCATATCGCAATCATCCACTTCCGATCGGCCACGGACAGACGATCTCACAACCCCTCATCGTCGCGCGGATGACCGACTTGTTGAAGCTCAAGAAAGACGACAAGGTTCTTGAAATCGGCACAGGCTCGGGTTATCAGGCTGCTGTCCTGGCGGAGATCGCCAAATCGGTTTATACCATTGAAATCATCGAACCTCTGGGAAACGAAGCTGCGCGAAGATTGCAAGCGCTGGGCTACGACAATGTGAAAACCCGCATAGGGGATGGTTATTACGGCTGGCCGGAAGCAGCGCCATTTGATGCCATCGTGGTAACGGCTGCTGCCAGCCATGTGCCTCCTCCTCTGCTCAAGCAACTGAAGCCCGGTGGGCGCATGGTGGTGCCATTGGGCGCACCTTTCATGACCCAGTACCTGATGCTGGTGGAAAAACAGCCCGACGGTTCAGTTACCACCCGTCAAATTGTCCCGGTTCATTTCGTCCCCCTCAGGGGCGGGCATTGATCATCATGTCCTTGCCACGTCCGCCCTTTATCGCCATCGGACTGCTCTCCGCCTGCGTACTGGCATATGAGGTATTGCTCACGCGCTTGTTCAGCATCGTGCTGTGGCACCATTTTGCCTACATGATCATCAGCGCGGCCATGCTGGGCTACGGAGCGAGTGGCACGGCTCTCACGCTGTTAAGAGAAAAGCTTGCCGGGTACATAGGCCCTGTCTATCTCGCGGCGGCCATCGGCCTCGCGTTTCTCATGCCCGCAGCGTTTCTGCTGGCGCAGGAAGTCCCGTTCAACCCCCTCGAACTGCTATGGGATCCATTCCAGTTGACGCGCCTGCTCTCCATTTATCTGCTCATGATGCTGCCCTTCTTCTGCGCGGGAACAGGTGTCGGCCTCATCCTGTCGCATTTTGGGCAGCAGGCTGGGCGCATCTACGCCTTCGATATTACGGGGGCGGGAATAGGCAGTGTGTGTGTTATCGGCGTGCTGTTTCTTATACCACCCCACAACCTGCTTATCGTCCTCGCCGCGCTGGCCCTGTTTGCCGCCGCTATCGCTACAGTCGAGATGAAGATACGACCCGAATGGCTGTGGATTGCCCTTCTCGGGCTGGCTTTCCTGGTATTGCTGGCAATTCCCCCCGACTGGTTCCGTGTGCATCCTTCCCCTTACAAGGATTTGAGTCAAGCCCTGAATATTACGGGCGCGCAGGTGATCGGGGAACGTTCCAGTCCACTGGGACAGATTGCGGTCGTGGAAAGCCCGCGCGTTCCTTTCCGTTATGCGCCCGGCATGAGCCTTAACGCGCTGGAAGAACCACCGGAACAGTTGGGTATATTCGTGGATGGAGACGGCCCCTCCGTGCTGACCCGCTTTGATGGCCGACTGGAGCCACTATCCTATCTCGACCAGCTTACCTCGGCGCTGCCTTACCATGTGCTGCAACGACCTCACGCAGGCCCGGGTGTGCTGGTGTTGGGAGCAGGAGGGGGCAGCGACGTTCTGCAGGCCCTCTATCACGACGCGATCAGGATCGATGCGATAGAACTCGACCGCAATGTCATCAATCTCGTCAAGGAGCGCTTCCATAACTTTGGGGGAGATATCTACACATTGCCCCAGGTGCATATACACGTGGCGGAAGTGCGCGGCTTTGTTAACGCAACCCGCAGCCACTACGATCTGGTTCAGGTCGCCCTGCTGGATTCGTTTGGTGTTGCCGCCGCGGGTGTTTACGGCCTGAGTGAAAATTACCTTTATACCGTAGAAGCGTTTCAAACCTATCTGAGAAAGCTGACGCCGGGCGGAGTGCTGGCAATTACGCGCTGGCTGACCCTGCCACCGCGAGATGCACTGAAATTATTCGCGACAGCGATAACCGCACTGGAGCGAAGCGGCGTAGACGATCCAGGAGCGCACCTTGTAATGATAAGGGGCTGGAAAACGGTCACGCTGCTTGTGAAGCACAACAGTTTCACGGCTGCGGAGATCGAAGCGATCAGGAAATTCTGCCGCGAGCGCTCATTCGACACAGCTTATTACCCGGGAATGCAACCTGAGGAAGCAAATCGCTACAATGTACTGGCGCAACCCTATTTCTTCGAAGGAGCAACTGCGTTGCTGGCCGGGGATCGCCAAACCTTTATTGACCGGTATAAATTCTTTATCGAGCCTGCCACTGACGACCAGCCTTTTTTTTTCCGTTTCTTCAAGTGGGATTCCCTGCGAGAACTGCTCGCCCTGCGGGAACAGGGAGGCATGCCGCTTCTAGACTGGAGCTATCCGCTGCTGGTGGCAACGCTGATCCAGGCGTTCGTTGCGAGCGTTGTTCTCATTCTGGCGCCACTCCTGGCCTCAAAGGCACGCCGGGCACTACCTCCTGCTCGAGTCGCTTTGTACTTCCTTGCCATCGGTCTGGCTTTCATGTTCATGGAAATTGCGTTCATCCAGAAATTTATACTGTTTCTGGCTCACCCGTTATATGCGGTCGCCGTCGTATTGTGCGCATTTCTGGTATTTGCCGGTGTGGGAAGCGGGCTTGCCGGGCGCTTGCAAAAGCGGTTCCGGCGGAGTGGACATCTGACTGTTGCAGTAATGGCAATAGGAGTCCTTGCACTGCTCTATCTCGCTATCCTGCCGAGCCTGTTTGATACGCTGATCCATTTATCCGATCCGGCAAAAATCGCTATTTCGGTAGCGCTGATCGCGCCACTTGCGTTTTGCATGGGCATGCCCTTTCCCACCGGAACGATGAGGTTGGCTTTCACTGCACGCGAGGCGATCCCCTGGGCCTGGGCCATCAATGGCTTCGCCTCGGTCGTGGGAGCGGTACTCGCCACTTTACTGGCTATTCACCTGGGATTCGCTTTCGTGATCCTGTTGGCGGTAGCGATCTACGGCTTGGCTGCGTTTTCGTTGAGGGGGTTTCCGGGAGTCGTGGAGTAGGCTGGAAGATTAAAACGGATGACAAACAGGGCGAGACGGAGATTCCAGGGAAATTATTACCGGATTCTTTCTCAAACTCTTCTGTAAGAGATTATATACATCCAGGTCAAAGCTCAGGGATGAGCGCGCCTGTAAAAGATCCTCAAGCTCTTCGCCGTTTTGCACGGTTCCGAGGTGGCACCACTTGTCAAACACATGAAGTTGGCTGCGACCAGAAACTTCATTAAATTCACGAAAGCCGATTCTGCCGGGATAGGGCCAGGGCTTCAGGCGAAGCGGAATCAGCGCCTGTTTGAGACGCAGATAGTGAAGCTCCGGTAATTCCCTGCCGGCGCAGACCCCATCACAGCGGTTGATCTGATAGGCAAAGCAAGGGTTGCCAGTACCAGCACTCTGAGCACCGGCACTCTCGATTCCAATCATGCGCGGGCACAATCTGTTGTCGAAGGCGATCTTGCGAAGCGCATCCATGGCTGCCTTTTTCGAGCGAAAGAAGCCGAAGAGATGATCGAATCTCGCTGGATCGATGTCATCTTCCGTTACGATATTTATCAAGGGAACTTGATCGGGTCCACCCGCCAGGCTCAGGGAGAACAAGGTACGCGTCAAACGTAAACGCCGGTTATGGATCGGCTGGCGTTCCTTGATAAGGCTCGATTCCAGCAGCAGGGCGCCCAACTCGCCTGCCGTTTCTATCCATTCCACGCGGTTTACCTGCTGGCCGATACGCATTGCCTTGCTGGATGAATGATCACCGCTGAAGTGCGACATGACACGCGAGCGCAACGTGACGCTTTTGCCGATATAGAGCGGCAGATTGTTTTCGCCATAGAAGAGATATACACCCGCACTGTCCGGAATCTCATCCAAAAAGGCGGCATCCAGGCCAGCCGGCAGGCTCGGCCCTTTCAGCAAGGCGGCAACTTCGTCCAGAACGCGCCTCTCCCCTAATTCGCGTTTGGCCAACGCGAGATAGGCCATCAGCAGATTCACATCCCCCATGGCACGATGTCGATTGTGGGTTACAAGCGAATGACGCTGCATGATGGCATCAAGACCGTGGCTTCTATGCTCCGGATAGAGCCGCCGGGAAAGCTTTACCGTACACATGACCTTCTGCCGGAGTACAGCGCCCAGCCGCCTGAATTCACTCTTGAGGAAACCATGGTCGAACCGGACGTTATGCGCTGCCAGCACAGCCCCCTCGATATAGCCGTACAATTTGTGGGCGATCTCATCGAACGCAGGTGCATCTTTCACCATTTCATTGGTAATGCCGGTCAGACGGGAAATGAACGGCGGAATACTGACTCCTGGATTAACCAGTGTTTCCCAGCGATCAGTTTCGATTCCATTTTCGAAGCGCACGAGAGCGACCTCCGTGATACGGTCGTGCAAGGGCGAATCTCCGGTCGTTTCGAGATCCAGGACTACGAAATGCGGCAGGTTGGAAAACATTGAGTTGTCGATCGCTGTCAGAACTGAACGCTCAGCGGGACCAGAAAGAGACAGTTGCTGAAGCTGAAAACCAGCATTGGATTACGTTGCGCTAGCATGGAAACCACTGGCGGCCGCTTAAACTCTGAAGCCTGGGTCGTTGGCCAGATATTTTACCGCGATTCGGAAATTGAAGGCTTGGCTCGTCGGACGGGTTGCACTGCTGTAAATTGGCAAGTGAGATAGCTACCGCTTTGGCTCGATACGACATTCCACTATGAAATTATCCGGTGCATTACGCACAGTCGCAGTTTTTGAAGCCGCCAAAGGTGCTCTGGTATTGCTGATTGGATTTAATTTGCTCTCCCTGGTACATCATGACATTCAGCAAGCCGCCGAGCACCTGCTGACGCACACTCACCTGAATCCCGCCTCCCGTTATCCCCACATCTTTATTGATGTGGCCAATCACCTCACAAACACCCGCTTATTGCTGATCGCGGGTGGGACTGGTGTTTATTCGCTTGCACGATTCATCGAGGCGTACGGGCTCTGGCGTGCAAGGCGCTGGGCGCAATGGTTTGCGGCTGCAAGTGGCGCAATTTACGTGCCTTTTGAGCTCTTCGAATTGTATGAACGTGTTACCTGGCTTAGCCTTGGTGCCTTGACGCTGAATCTGGCGATTGTTGCCTTCATGCTCTACCACCTGTTCCAGCAGGGGGTAGGAAGATAGCCAATGCGCGCTCATCAGGCCGCTAGCTGCTTCGATGCATCAATCCAGCGTATCCGGTTTATCGCTTTAAGGTCGGAACAGTCAGTGCATCGCTCTGCCATGCCTATGACTTTTCCATTAAACCTTTCCATTGAACGTTGCAATCCGTGCCGGCCATGAGAGATACATGCGGTTGCTCCACGGGTAACTTCAAAAGTTGGTACGAGCATTAGAAAGACTCTACTGAGTGAGGTTCCGCACAGATTATCGGGCTTCCCGAATTTAACCTGTTTTTGGAATTGCACGCTCCCTTCCTATGGCAACAATACATGGAACGACACGTGGAAATGGGTAAAGTGAAACTGCCCTCATCCTCGATCTCTGCGCCCCAGAAATCCGGTAGGGAAGATACGTCCAGCGGCTACCAGGACCTGGTCACAGGAAGCTGCGCCTGTCACGCCCTCTCTATGCCCCTCTATTTTTCTCGATGGAGAATCTTATGTATCTGCCGCTTTTGACGTCCTCTACCTCTGCAAACCGCCGCCTGATCATTTCTGCCATATTTTTTATGGCATTCACCTCTCCTGCAGTGCTTGCGCAAGCGTCGCAACCGGCGCAGGCGCCACAGCCCATTGAAGCAACCATGAAAAACATGGTTTCAGCTATTCTGACTAACTCATTGGCCGATTTTGTATCGTCAGGAGATGAAGCATTTCAAGCCGGGATGACAAAGGAGATGCTCAGCAGCATCAACCAATCTCTCGCCTCGCGCCTCAAGCAAGGCTACACCACGACATTCCTGACCACGCTGCATCAGCAGGGATTCGACGTATATGTCTGGAAGGTGGTATTCAAGGACGGGAATGACGATGTTCTTATTTTCATGGCCCTGAAGGACCAGAAAGTCGGTGGATTCTGGTTGCGTTAGTTTGCCCTATAAAAAATGGATCAAGTCAAGCCTGCGGTAAGGACTGAGAGGGGCCGAGACCTGTATGAAGAAGATTAAATTGATGGGGATTGTCCTTCTCATGCTTGGGCTGGTTCCTGGCGTTTCAGTATGGGCGCGCGGAGGGGGCGGGGGAGGACATGGAGGCGGAGGATTTGGTGGCGGCGGACATATGGGAGGCGGAGGAATGCATTTTGGAGGCGGCGGGCACATCGGGGGCGGGGGATGGGCGCATAGCGGAGGAATGCATTACGGGGGTGGGGAGCATTTTGGCGGAGGAGTCGGTTATTATCGAGGCGGTGGAGTCGGCCGCTATCACGGTGGCGGATTTGGTTACTACCGGGGACCGCGCGGTTTCTATCGTGGCTACGGTTACGGCCTGGGATTTGGATTTGGAGGATATGGGCTAGGGCTAGGATTAGGATATGGCCTGGGTTATGGTGCTCTAGCTTATGGGCCGCCTTATTATCCCTATCCGCCCATATATTATCCATATCCAGTCGCGGTGCCTGTGCCCGCAGCGCCGCCGGTATACATTCAACAAAACCTTCCGGAACAAAACGGCACGCAAAACATGGCTCAGCCACAATCCGACTATTGGTATTATTGCCGGGAATCGGAAGGTTATTATCCTTATGTCAAGGATTGTCCCGGTGGCTGGATACAAGTCGCTCCACAGCCCCCGCCCCAGTAATGTCGCTTGTCCCCAAATGGCCCGTTTTACCGGGAGCGCATCAGATGGAGTAAGGGCAATAAAAGGCCCGGCGTGGGAGCCGGGCCAGGGGGTTTACTGCAATCGCTTCCCCGTTTAGGGAGGAGAGAAGCGAGTGAGTAGATTAACAATGCAAGAAAAGTTTTACCGTTAAATACTTAACGTATGGAAATAAAAAGTGCGGAGAAAGTAGATAGCGGATAAAAAAGTCTTAGGTGGCTTGAGGGATCAGGCTAAGTAACTCAGAAGCTCGTAACACTGTCACGGGGCGGAGTCCCTGCACGATCCTGGTTATGAACAACGGAACTCTTATTATCAGCTCCTACCTTTTCCTTAAGTGCTTCTTTTACCAGTTCATTCAGTGCAATGCCTCGTTTTTTGGCAAACAAGGCTAGCTGTTTGTGGAGTGACGGGCCGACTCTGACGTTAAACGTTCCTTTGTATGGTTTATCCGGGACATGACCTTGGCTTTTACAAAAATCAAGGTAATCATCAACTGCTTCTTCGAACGCTCTCCTCAATTCTTTTGGAGAATCAGCTTCGTAAGTAACGATATCGTCAATGTGAAGGATGCGACCGAATAAACAATTATCCTCCAAGCTAACTTCGGCAGTGCCTTGAAACCCCTCGTATGACATGACCTTCTCTGCTTTGGAATCACTCATATTGATCCTCCTCTATTAGTCCGTTCTCAATAAGAGCTTTTAACGCAATGTCAATAACGTAACTTTTAACAGTGTTCTCGGGATGAGGTTTATGAAGCGCAAACTTATGTTTTGTAACTTCGTGGACAAATTTTCGTCGCGAACCATTTCCGCTTATCTCTTTATATCCAAAATGCTTTAATAAGCTCGCCAATTCGTCCCAGGTAAAATCTTTAGGACGCGCTTTTAAACGTGCAAGAGATTTGCTATGCCTAGACACGAAACTATAAGGAAAAATTGTTAAAGTAGCAACTAATTTATAGTTGCACAATAGTCAACGGTAAGAACGTCAGATGTAGTATGACAAAGCTGAGAATAACGCGTCAGCGATTGTGACAGCCATCAAATGACTGAGCGGTATAGTCAAAAACAATTAAGAGGATAGGAGACGAGAATAATTGCGGAATAAAACGGCAGAGAAACTGCCGTAAGTAATTTGTTTTATTTGGTGGGTCGTGAGCGATTCGAACGCTCGACCTACGGATTAAGAGTATTCGAGCCATACTATCTAATTGCTTCTGCATTATTCTCAATGTATTGATTTTTAGAATTTTTCCCGGTAACTGAAAATGCGGTAGGTTCTTTCTAATTCTTGCGAATTGTGTAATTTTCGCTGCTCGATTACACGGGAATTACACACATTTTTTGCATCACGTCCGCTTAAGAGCATGATGTCGCAGGTGCTTCACGAAGCACATCCCACGAAGCAATATTGATACGGTCCATGTACTTTATACACATTCGATCTACGCGCAGAAATGGCTCTATTTCTCACTTGTCATGATCGAAAAATGTCTATCTTGGTCTCAAGGCACTTACGAAGGCTAAGATCGTTTGCCCCCACCTCGAACCACCCCCCGGGCTTCTGGTAAAAATCAAGGCCGCGACCGATCTTGATGACCCAGCCGTTATCCAGACGGATTTCACGGTCATGGATGTTCGGGTTGAGTTTCACCTCTAGCTCGACGTCCAACTCCAAAAGGCTCTGCTTGAGTTCGTCGAGCTTTTCTGCGATATCGGCCAACTGAGTCTTGTCGTCATAGCCGGTGATCAGGCTGATCTTCTTCACAGTTTCAGCTTTCAGAACTGTCTCGCAGAAGCGAACGAAGTTCTGAATCTGGTGCTGCAGCCGAATGTACGGGTCCTCGATCACGACCGATTTGGCACCCTGCAGATAGGGACCTATGATCGACTCGTAGCTGTAGCCCGTGTCGCCATAGAGGATGGTGAAGTGCTGCTCCTTGAGCTCGACCGATGACGGTGCAACCACCGTTGCTGCCGAAACAGTTTGTGTCGATAACACTGAAGGTGCCTCTGCAGCGGCAGACGCGGCGGGCGAGCCCAGCTGAACTTCCTGGACCGCGCCGGGTTGGCCATCCGCCTGATTCAAACGACGACGCGCCGGCTCTTGTGTTGCCGGCGCATCCTTCGACTCGGGGCAGAAAACTACCACTTCCTCGCTACTGGCCTTGAAGTAGGACAGATTGATCCGGGCAAACTCGTCGTCCGGTTTGCGCTTGTTCATCTGCTCCTTGACGCGGCGGCGGCATTCCGTGGAATAGGCCACGTACTCTTCGAACTCTTCATCCGTGGGTGGGCCGTTCGGATGCAGCACCTTCAAGAACGCGCAGACGGTCTTCTTGATGCCTTTTTCGTCGCGCCCTTCGATCGATTTGCCGAGTCGAATGCGCTTGCTCACTTCCTCATACCGATTCGTGTGCTTGAACTGGTAGTGGAAAGCCTCTGCCAGATAGTCGGTGATGAAACCGTAGTTGCTAGTCAGGAACTCACTGCTGTTCTTGGGCATCTCCCAGCCTGGGATGTACGCGGCGAAGCGGTCCATCACGGCTAGGTCGAGCTCCGGCGGCAAGGGCTGAAACAGGTCGTGTTCGTTGGAGTTCACGACCTGCTGCACCGACACATCAATGTTGCCGACAAAACTCAGGCTGGCATCAGCGATAACTTCGGCTCCACGCGAAAAACGCCCGTTGGCCATGAAGTCCTTCATGATCTGAATAGTGTCCGGGTCTTTGACTTTGATTCCGCCTACTTCGTCAAAGGCGACCGTATCCCAAAAGCCAACCAAGCCCACTTTGCGACGCGCGTTGTTGTAGAACAGCGTGGCCTTGGTCGCCTGGCCACCCGAGATCAAGGTGGCGTAGGGAGAGAACTCACTGAAGAAGTAAGACTTGCCGGTGCCACGGGGCCCCAGCTCGATGTAGTTGTAGTTGGGTTCCACCAGAGCGGCCAACCTGGCGATGAAATGCATCTGAACGCGCTTAGAAAGCTTGTTGGGTTCCAAACCCACTGAGCGTAGTACCGCTGCAAGCCATTCATCGCGCATGAACGCCGCGCGCCCCTCTGCATAGCGGTCGAAGTCAAAGCGTGTCAGCTGGATGGGACGCAGATCCTCGATTGAAAATGCATAGTCGTCCTCATCAATATCGTTATGTACCAGGGTGACTTCTGCCCAAATGCCGCCTTCCAGCAGCCTGTCGTTGTCTCGGTAGAACTTCTCGGCAACGGCGATGCGCTGTGAGTTGAAGTTCTCGAGGGATGCCCAGTGGTGCTTCTCCTTTTCGACGTAGCGAACATGGACTTTGTCAATGAATCGGTGCTTCCCCTTGGTGGCCACCTTGGACTGCGCTGCATTGGCCTCATCCGGGCGAACATAGTTTTCCTGCAAGCTGGAGAGCACCGCCTCCATGCCGGCATCCATCTCTGCCTGGTCATTGCTGGCGCAATACTTGGCGAGCAGGAACTCCAGGACGAACGTCGGGACGTTGGTGCCTTTTTTGATCCGATGCAGTAGGTCCTTGCGTAGCACCTTGCCGTCGAATGTGGCGTTCAGTTTTTGGTCGAGTTCATCCATAGGCTCATTCCGTATAATCGGTTTCAAGCGCCAGATTGCTGTAGGCCGCCAGGGTTGCGGGATTCAGCGCCAAGACCTTGAACTTGCCTCTGAACTCCTCATCCATCCGCAGCGCAATCTGTTTGCGCTGGTTTGGCATCAGGGTCACGGTCCTCGTCGCGGGGTTCACGTCTCCGCCCGGGCGCAGCTCACCGACCACATTGCCCTTGCTGTCCTGCGCTTCCAGCAAGATCTCAACGCTCGTGTCCTGCAAGAACATATCGTCGGCAATCAGTATTACTTCGATGACCGGCAATCGCGTAGTTATTCGCTTGGCGCCATTCTTGTAGCTCAGCTCTACCACCACCTTGCGTAGATCCGCATGGGCGGCGGTATCCAATCGCGAAATCAGCACAGGCACCACGGCCTCCGCTAGGGATGCTCCGCCGTGGAAATACAGATGCCCCGAGCGATAGGGCGCCATGCTACGTGGTAGCGCCACTTGCGTGAAATCACCGCGAATACCGACCTTCTCTGCGCTGACAACCAGGCTGTGCCCATCAGCCGTACCATCGCCCAGCATCATGCGGTCGTGTGCATTCACCCGCCATTTGCCCTGAGGCTTGATGCACACATCCCCGGCCTCCGCTTGCGCGTTGAGGAAGAAACCGTGGTCGGTGACGATGATCGCTTCCTTGAAGCGCATGCCACGCAGCCTGTGCAGTGCCACACGGATCAGCTTGAGCGTGCCCGGAATCAGCCCCAGCGTCGTTTCGGGGTTGCTCTCCAGTTGGCTATCGATCTCGGTGGATCGCAGTACCAGCAGATCGACGGTCTCGGAAATCTTCGGTTTGCCGCGCACGAAATCGTTGAGCGACATCTCCGCGAAGCGATCTCCGTACCGCTTAGTCAGGACGCTCATACGCTGTGCAACGTTACTCACCGTCGCACCGTCCAGCTTGGGCATCCGTGCGTGCGGCACCCCCTTCAGGGCTTCCGGCAGCGCCACCGGCAAATCGAAAACGAACTCGCTGAAAAGCACGTAGCGCCACAGCTCATCCGCCAAGGCAGACCACGTCTTGCCGCGCGTCTTCACGTTCAGGCCCAAGGTAGCGCGCAGGAAATCGTGCGCCTCCTGCACCCAGCCTTCCTGCCCCTTCAATGCTTCAGATTGACTGATGCTCGGCGCCAGCAGGGCCGCCAGAATCTCGCGGCCCGATTCCACCCGCAGAGTGGCTCGCAACTGGGGCCAGCTCACACCACCGCCAATCGCGTCGATCACCGCGAAGGTCGGCCCGACAGGGGACCCGGAAAACACCTGGCGAATCTCGGTCGCGTGATCCGGCTTGGCGCGCAGACAAAGGCTCAGATACTCGTCACCATCATCTTGTGGGAACACCGCACCGCATTCCGCGTACAGCGCGAACGGGTCCACCTGCTTTTGCTCATCGGTTTCGGGCCGCTTGGCTGGCACGTAGATCAAGACGCCTTCCAGCGGCGCCTTAGGTTGCCCCACTTCACGCAGTGCCAGCAGCGCCGCCTCCCGGCTTTCTATGCTGCTGATCGACGCGTCGATGACGCGTACCTTATCTGCCGCCAAGTCGAAGCACTGCTCGCGGTAGCGCTTTTCTGCGTCGTACACCACCAGGGCACCGGCTTGCTTCAAGCGCGGGCGCAACACGCTTTCCCGGATGAATTCGGCAATGCTCATGCATGCCCGCTCTGTTGTTTGTAGCTCATAAGATCACTTCTACCTACGTTGTAGTTCTCAAAATAGCTTTATGTGAGCTGCTAATTATCTTGTCTTGCTTTCATGATCCTCAAAAGGCCTCGCGTCCTTCAGCGATATTCAACAACATCGGGAAGCACAAAATTGCTGCTCGGCGGCCTCTGGCCTGCATCAACACTCGCAAAATACCTACCTTGCGTAAGGCAAACAGGATGCGCTTGGCGGTGGGGACAGGAATCCCGCTACTGGCTACGAAGTCCGAACTCTTGAAAATCGGCCGCTCGAAAATCCAGTCCAATGCATGAATGGCGTACTGCGAGCGTGTCAACTCCGTCACCTCACGCTTCATCCGTTCGTACAAGGCCAGAATGTCGGCAGCCTTGCGCTGGTTTTCTTCGGCTTGCGCCTTGATCGCCTGCAGGAAGAAGCGGCACCAGCCCGTCCAATCGCCATCGCGTGACACCGCCAGCAAGCGCTCGTAATACTCGTCTCGGTGCGCTTCCAGGAAGGCGCTCAGGTAGAACATAGGACGCTGGATCACCCCGTTTTGCCACAAGAACAAGGGCACCAGCATGCGCCCCAGGCGGCCATTGCCATCCAGAAACGGGTGCAGAGCCTCGAATTCGACATGCACGAGGGCCAACTGCACCAAGCGGTCGGGCGCATCGGCGTGCAGGTAGTGCTCCCAGGCGCTCATGGCATCGGGCAACTTGTCGGCACCAATGGGGACAAAGCGCGCCTGCTCCACCGTGCAGCCCGCCGGGCCGATCCAATTGGGGATGCGACGGTACTCCCCCGGTGACTTGCCCTGGCCGCGCACGCCATCCAGCAACACCTTGTGCGCCTCGCGCACCACTCGTTGCGACAGCGGCACCGTGTCCAGTAGCTTTTCGGCCATGCGCATGGCAGAGCGGTAGTTGAGCACCTCGCGAATGTCGTTGCGCCGGCCCTCACTCAACTGCGGCGCACCGCCCTCGGCCTCAAACTCCAGCACCTCGCCTATGGTGGCCTGAGTACCCTCGATACGCGAAGACAGCACGGCTTCTTGCGTGGTTAGCGGCGACAGCAACACCGCCGCGTTGGGAATAGCACCCAGCGTGCCGTCGTAGCGTGCCACGGCAGCTGAGGCGGGACCAAGCAGGGGAATGAGTTGTGGCCAGTCCAGCTCAGCTGGTGGAAACTGCCCCAGGTGGTAGTGCACTGCTGCCATTACGCTTCGTCCTTATTCTTGCGTCCTCGTGCCTCCTTCGGAGCGGCCTCGGGCTCGACGTACGAATCCTCCATACCATGCGCGATGGCCAGGGACTTGTCGGTCTTGCACTTCTCCCGCACGCGCTCGGGCCAGTAGTTCATGGCCAAGTGCGCCCAGTCGTAGTCGCCTTTTTCGAGTTTTGCCCAGGTGTCCTTGAGCACCTTCTGCCAAGGCTTGTGGCGGAAGAGCAGCCACAGCGGGGCTGCGCTGATCTGCACCCCGTCGTCATGATTGGGCTTGTAGATGGGAGCGAGCTTGAGCAGGGTGTCGCGCAGCTCGATCAACTCCAGCTCGAAGGTTTGCAGAGCCTCGAACTGCTTTTCGTCGTCGCGCGTGCGGGCCGAACCCTTGTTGCGCAGTGCCGTCACGTCAGCGCCGACTTGTTTAAGCTTGGGCTCGACGAAATCGTTGATCGCCGTGTACAGCGTCTGGCTCGTAAGACTGGGGTAATAGACCCACAACGTATAGCTGCCGGAGGTGGTGACCAGCGGCCAGTAGATGGGGGCTTTGCGGCGGCTCTTGGAGTAACGCTGCAGATGGAAGGCAAAAAAATCTCGCTGCAACCAGCGGCGCACATCATTCGGCATGGTCACGTCGACGCGAGCAAGAGCTTCCTCAATCAAGCGCGCGAGGTCGTGCGGGTGTCCTTGGTCGTCAACCAGGATGCCCGCATGCGCATGGAAAGGTGCTGCACCGTCCGGGAGCATACTGGGGCTATTGGCCGGTAGCGGATCGAAGGGTGCCGGCTCGGTGGGGGCCGCACGCTCACCTGTGGCCAGTCGCCAGTCGAAGCGCCCGAAAGCAATTCCAACGCACCAAGAGAGCATCTCGCAAATAAGGGCTACCGAGGATAACGGTAAGTCTTCACTGATCGAGTAATGATGCCTAGGTGTTTCGACAATACTTTTAAAAATGTTGTCCTCTATTCCGTATGCTTTCGCCATGCATATATCAAGCTCATCAAGTGCTGTGTTGTAATATGCTTTGGCTGCAATAGTTTCTTCATTAAGCCTTTTTAAAAGATCGGCGGCTTGGCTTCCTTTCAATTTTGGTAATGAGAAACCATGTGTGGTTTCGATATATCGCTCCCCGCCCATATTAATCCGGATTAGGTGAATGATTTCTTGCAGGCGAGCCTCTGCGATGCTGCTCAACTCAGGAATAGGGATCTTTTCAATCAGAGCCTCTGAGTAAGATCTTGCGGTATCGCCAGAGGTGGCAACACACATATTCACTAGCGATCTGAAAATCCGGGATTGAATAATGGCTAATAACTTAATAAGCCTAAGATCATCATCCTGGCCTATTTCATCAAAAATACACGAACCTTTTGTATCGAACGCACAGTCGGCCGGGAAAATCCTGGGAGAAAACTCTGATGATGTTCTAGATGAGTAGGTCAGCCCCTTCCGTCCATAATATTGAACATTTGTTATCTGTTTGGACCAGGATCCATATAACTGGGCGCTAAACTGTTTTATTTCACGACCATCCTCACTCCAAAGCACCAATAAATCTTGGTCACCCCAGAATGGCATGTATCCGCCGCCTTTGGCGTAATTGCACCATTTCTTTCCAAATCCGACTTTCTCGGAAGAAACCTCCCACCATGTCCGCAAGAATCTAAAGTTGTCGCTAGATCCCAATCCTTGCCGAACTCTGAAGCCACTGTCTAGCAAAGATTTTTTTGTCGAAAATAATTTCCTGAGTTCGTCATGCGCCCAATAAGCAAAAGGGCAGTCAGGGATTGACCAAAAAGTTGACAGATCGACATCGTCACATTCTCCACTGCTGATAACCTTAAGGATGTGATTGCCTTTTTCATCCTCAGTAACAGCATTTATGAAAACCGCATTGCGAGGGTTATTTGAGCTGCTCGCAACAAAGCAACATGCTTCAACCATTGCGGAATCAAGGACACCGAGACCAAGATCGACAAACCTACCGACTGGAAAATCTCGCAACAGAAGTTCTCGCCATTCCTTTAAGGTTGTCAAGAAGAAACCCGTGCGGGAGGTAATTGCACCGAAATAGCCACCAGGTGCCAGTAACTCTAGGCCGCGAGCCACAAACATTGCATATAGATCAGCCTTGTATCTGCTATACGTGTGAAATAAATATTCTTTACCGCCAAGTGGTACATCACCAAAAGGCGGATTCATCACCACCACGTCGAACACTTCACGGCACAGATCGATGAGCCGTAATCCTTGCAAGGCATCCTGCGCAAACAGGCGCCCCTGATACGTCGACTTGGCTGCCTGAGCGAACTCAGTGAGTGCCGTGCGCAGGCGCGCCTCCGCCTGCTGCCAGTTCGATTGCTCCTGCTCGGCGAACAGACCAGTGCCTTTGCCGACATAGACCTGGCGGATCAAGTGCGGCAGCTCGCGTTCGACCTGGAGCAGCACCCCCAGCTCCGGCAGGCCTTTGAGCAATTGCAGGGTCTTCTCGAACAGCTCGGCATCGCGCCGGTCGAGGTTGGCCGCGAACTGCTGACGCAGCTCACGCTCTGCCGGGGGCGCAATAGCCGCGACCACATGACCGCGCCCGATCAGCGGGCGGTCTTTGGCTTTAACATCGGCATCGTGCCAGGCACGTTGCGCCCGCAGCCACAACGCGAGGGAGGCGATCTGTGCAGCGCGCGGGTCGATGTCCACACCGTAGATGTTGTGTCCGATGATCAGACGCGGCACGTCGCGCAGAAATGCCGCCTCGTCCTCGTAGGTCTGGCTCAGTGGCTTGAGCGCAGCCTGGGGTTGGGTGGAAACATCCAGCGAGCCCGGGCCGTGTTCTTGTTCCCAGGCCCAAGCCTCGCGGTAAATCTCGGCGAACAGATCGAAGGCATAGAGGCCGAAGTGCATGGACCCGCAGGCCGGGTCCAGCAGCTTCAGGGTGCGCGGGTCGCGCAGCTTGGTGGCGGCTGGGAGCACCTCATCTGGTTTCACCAGCAGGTACTGGCAACGCTCGCGCAGACCCGTTGCCCCGCCGGTCGTGTTGAACCAGAGACGCCCAAGGGTGTTGTCCACCAAGAACTCAACCACGTAGCGCGGCGTGAAGAACTGGTTGCGTACTGCCAGCTCGCGGCTGTTGCGCGGCGCCTGCGAGGCATCGCGCATGGCCTTGCGCTCTTCTTTGGAGTTGAAGTACTGGTAGATCCAGCCGATGGTCTCATCCTCGCTCCACAGCGGGGCGATGTCGACGTCATTGATCAGATTCAGCACCTGCAGCAATGCGGCTTCGCGCGGGAATAAACGCCCCTGAGGTGAGAAACGGTCGAAGAGACCGGGCAGGTCTTGGCTCAGTTCATCGAACACACTGAACAAATAGGTGCGGTAAGCATCCCCGGTTTCACCCAGTCCCGTGCCGGCAAGATGGGCGTAGAGCTGGAACCCCTTGGCCTGGAAGCCCGCATCCATCCCACAATTCGCCACCGACTCGACCAGCAGGCCACGCGCCTCCGCCATGCGCAGTGCAGCCAAGCGGTTGAGTACGGTAAAGGCCTGCTCGCGCACGATGCGATCCAGACCCTGCATGGTGTTCATGCCGCCACTGGCGGTGTAGTGGGCCAGGGTGTCGCGCAGAATCCACGCCGTTTCGCGCTGAGCGGCATTGATATGCCTCAGGTTGGCCAGCTCGGCGACGGTGCCCGAGTTCGGGTCCATGCCGTAGTCGTTCTGGAGCTGGCGAGTGAATTCCTCCTCCAGCACGCGGCGCGCGTCGTTGACGAAGCGCTGTAGGCGGTTTCTGGTTGTTTGGTCGAAGGCCATGCTTGTCTTGCTTCTCTTGAAAACCTGCTTCACCAATTGGTTGTTCGATAGGCGGCAGCTGTCGCTCGCGTAACCACCTCTTCGATAACTAACGGAACGTAACCGAGAACTATCTGCTCTTCAGTCCAGTCCAGCTGATGAGGATTGCTCTTTCTCCACTCAACAACCAGCGCTTGTTTTTCTGAAAAATTGAGGCCTTTCAACGCTCGCGCGGCCGCCCGATCAAATTCACCCTGTCTTGGGTAATAGGTCTGAAAGCCACCATCCCATATTTGCCGCTTCAATTCCCACCAGAGGTGTTTTTATGGTGAGCAACTCGGTAAATCACCTCTCTCAGGATTCTTTTTTCAGCTCTGTTCATCAATTCAACCTTACTCACTAATGGTGCTGTTCTGCCAATCTCGACCGAATTGAGCACGAAGACTTTCGATGGCGGCTAGCAACACCCTCGCAGGTCATGCCCAGGTAAGTGGCCGCCCGTGTAATGCCTACGTACAAATATTTGTCGAACAGAGCCGAGTGCAACGCGGCAAGTTGGTCAATGCCAACGAAGAACACCGCTTCGAACTCCAGGCCCTTAATGTGCTGAATATCGAACACAAGCACATTACCCTCTTGGCCCACCCTCTTCCCGTCGGAAGCGATGACCTGAATGTTGTGCTCAACCAGGGCAGCATTCAGCGCTTCGGCCACTAAGGGCACATCGTGCCATTGGGCAGCTTGAACTCAGCTCCGATCGCCAAGGAAGCCAAGCGCCCCACCGGGGCGCGGTAACTGGCGAGATTAGGGAACCCGCTGACCGGTGTAGTTCGGCAGATGTAATAGGTGCGCTCTTCACCTTCTTCATCCACCACGACAACACGGGCAATTGCCGGCTCAGCTGCCAATACCTGATAGCTTTCTCGGTTTGCTTGGCTGATCTGATCAAGTTTCTGGGTGGCCGAACTGGACGTCATCGTATTGATGCTCGCCAGAGCATCGGACCCCAGCGTTCGCCCATCGTGAAGCTTGCTCTTTGCAGCCGCAGCGATGCTGTCGAGCTGGGTTAGTGCCTCCCCAGCAACGTGCTCGATGTGTTGCCTAGACTCGGTCGTCAGCTCCATCTTTAGCTCCCGCCCGTTCCAGGTGGTCGTCGACGATCAAAGACACCTCGATCTCGGTATAGAGGCCAAGCTGCGCTTTGATTTCGTGGAGCTGCTGAATCAGCGCATCAATGTCTGCTGCCGACGTCATCTTGGTCGGCACCGCGATCGACTTGGAGAGCTTGGCAGGGCCTTTCTCGCCAGTCTTGGCGCGCTCTTCCTCCATGCGCTGGCGCAGGCGTTCCTGGCCCTGGCGTTGAATCGACCATTTCAGGTCTTCGAGGGTGCTGTTGATGTCATAGTCGCGTGCCAGGAGCTTCTTGAGTCCCACCAAATCCTGTGTGGCAGCCAAGGCGAGGCCATCTAGCCGGTTGACGGCGTTGCCGCGTTCCTCCTGAGTAAGTTCTTCCCACTCGGGGATACGCTGCAGTTCCTCGACGCCTTCTTTCAGACGTAGCTTCTGCTGATCGGACAGGGTGACGACCGCGTCGCGCACCCGGCTCTTCAGATGGGTGAGTTGCGAGTTGAAGTCAGCCGTGTGCTTGTAGAAGTCCTCCTTGCCCAAGCGCTCGGACAAGGTCGCCAGGTCCTCGGCTATCTCGCGACGCAGCTCACCCGGCACACCAGTGTCCGGCAAGGCCTCGATGTCGCGGCGATGAGTCTGCAAGTCTCGCAGCGTGGTGTCGAGCCCGTTGTCGAGCACGCGCTTCACTTCCTGCGCCCACTTGAGGTTGTCGTAAATAGCCGAAGTTTCGGCGCCCAAGCGCTGCGGCGCGTCGGAAGCATCGGTGAACAGTACGGCGGCAATGTCCTGGTTCAAGGTGCGGATGCGGTCGCTGCCCGCCAGCCCGAGGCCACTGAGCTTTTCAGCCAAGGAACCATAATCGTGCTGGAAGCGCGGGAAGTGCTTCGCCGCTGCCTTGCTGATCTCCTGCTCCAGCGGGATGGTCATGTCACCGACCAGTTCAGAGAGTCGCTCCGCCGCTCGACCGAGGGTTTCGATAGACGGACGCTCGTCGCGCAGCGCGACGCCGATCTGCTTGAACGAGTTGTTGGTCTTCAAGGCATCAATGGCTTGTTGGCCTGCGGCCGTGACTTCACGCCCCGAGACCTTGAGCTTGATTTCACCGGCTGTGAGCATGGCCGCCACGATGTAGCGCGTCGTGTCGGGGGACCAACCGAATGGGTCGCTGCTGAAATCGTCGAGCAGCCGCTTGCCATCGACTGTTCCGCGCTTGTCGATGTAGTCGCGGATGCTGATCATCGCTTTGTGGTCGGTCTTGAAGGAGGCGCGACCTGCAACCGTTTGCACCAGGCTGAGCGGGTCCAGCGCGCTACCGATGGCAGCGGGGTTGGCGACCTTTAGGAATTTCTCGGCAGTGTCGGTGCCTGCGCGTACCGGCGCCTCGACATAACGGTCGAACACCTGGTCAGCCACATCCGAAAGCAGCTTCTTGGCGGCTTCCAGCAGGTCGGCATCCAGCGCTGACACGGAAGTGGCCTGCCCCCGGAAGACAAACGAACCGGCTTGCAGGGTCTGCTTGATCTTGCTTTGCAGTTGGGTGGCGAGCTTGGCAGCGCGGTCGAGCTGGCCGGTGCAGTAGTCCTTGACCTCTTGGTCGGGCTCGTTGCGGTGCAGCTCCGCGATGCGCTGGCAGCGATAGATTTCATTCGCCAGGTCGCCGAGGTCAGCGTTAGACCGGGCCAAGAGGCCGATGACATTGCGACCGGCACGACTACGGGAGTCGTCCAGCATCCGGTTTTTGGCAGCTTCGTAGTCGCTGGCGGGCACCAGCTCAACGACGGTTTGAATGGTGCTCTGATCACCGGCCAAGCTGGTGATGGCGCTGCCGGCCTGGACCTTCAGCCCCGTTGCGACGGCCATCGTGCCGTGAAGGCTGACGCGGGGCAGCGGATCGAAGGACTCACGCAGCGCATCGTTCAAGATGCGCTTCACATCGACAGTGCGCAATGCAATGGCGCCGCGCTCCTGCTCGATATCTCGCAGCTTCTCGCTAAGGAATATCAGGCTGCCACCCTTTTCGCCCAGCGGCACATGCACGTCGTTGAGCATTTCTTCAACGGCTTTCCTTACCGTGTCGAGTTGCGATGGTGCGGTGACGGAGGGATGCATCAGGCTGGCGACGTTCTGCACCGACATCGGCAGGTTGCCCAGGATCTGTAACACGGCGATTGTCTTTGCAATATCCTGATGAAGTGGTGAGTCATAGAAACGCACACCGACTCCCTGACTGACGGATCGATGGATCGAAGGAAAAGCACGGCGGATGTCCTTCTCCAACTCGTCGTACAGGGTAACGGTGGTGGCAAGCCAGCCCACGGGCTGATCGGCCATCGCCTTGGAGCCGCCTTCACCTTTCAGAACGTCCTGGATCACTTTGATTGCAGAACGCAAGCCGATACCGCCCGTGGACTTGGCCAGGGCACCCAGCAGGTGCAGTAGGATGTCGAAGTGAGCCGGCAGGAACGGGTAGAGATTGGTGAAACTCTCTTTGCTGAAATCCGCGTCGTAGTACTTGGCGTCTTGCAGCTTGGTGTTGTGCCGCAGCGCTTGGCCGTGGGCCTCGAACAGCTTGCCTAGCTCGGTTTCGCCCGCCGGTGATTTGCCGAGCAGGCGGCGGTAACAGATCTCCTTGATGTCGCTCGATTCAAGGTCAATCTGGATCGGGAAGCGATCCTTGAGCTTGTAGAGCTTGTCGGAGTTCAGGGCTGCGCGAGGGTCGTCCTCGGTCAGGGTCTGCTGCGCAGTGGAGATGATCCAGGCCTTGCCATCGCCCAGCCGCTTGAGGTTCTTCGCCAGGCCATCCAGGTTGAGGATCAGGTTGTCGCGAGAGGCAATGTACTGCCCAACCTCGTCGACGATGAAAATGATGTTCTGCTTACCGCTCTTTTCCTGAACGATGTCGATCATCTCTTGCACACGCTGGTCTTCGAACTGGAAGAAGCCCTCGGTGCTGGAAGAGAAGGACTTGGCCTCAGGGAAGAGTGCTGGATACATCTCGTGGGCGATTTTTGGGATCAGCCCGTCGATGGCCAGCGGGTTGTTTTGCACACGCACCCAAGTCGCACCTGGCAATGCCTGGGCGATGCGCTCATGCAGTTCAGGGGTGCGCCCGTCCTTCTCGACTATGCGCTCGAAAGCAGCGACCTTGAGGTTGCGCGAGTAACCCGCCCACTGCAGCACCTTGAAGTAGAGAACGGTGGAGACGTCTTCCATCGTGGCGCCGGCGAGCATTTCACTGGCGAGGTCCAGCATGACCACGGCGGCCGGGAAGCGCTTTGCTACAGTGCTGAGGAGCGCCTTAGTCTGTAGCTTGTGCAGACGGTCCTGTAGGTACTTGATGAACGGCGTGCCGTCGATGGTGCGCTGATCATCAAACGCCAGGCCGAGATATTTGGTGAACGAACTCTTGCCTGAGCCATAAAAGCCAGAGACCCAGACGCCGATCTCATTCTCGCCACCGGACTCCATCGCCAGTTGCATGCGATCGAGGAGCTTGTGGAACTGCTCCTCAATGCTCTCGGTGACCACGTATTCAGAGATCTCAGCCTTGAGGCGGCTTTCTTGCGAGGCGCCGTAGGTGATGACCTTCTCGATGGTCCGGTAGATGTCCTTGCTTGGATCGAAGAGTGAGCGAATAGTCATAGGTTTGATTTGTCCCAGGATTCTTTTATCTGCTTATTTGGTCAATCAGCCGCCGACGTGGACGGAGCGGTAGTTGCCATCTTCCGGGTAGAAGCGGAGAAACTTCAGGCCTGTCTTGCCGGTTCGCTCGCCGGGGTACAGAAAAATCGTCGGCACGTGAAACTTGCCCTGGAGCTGGCTTTCGATGGCGCCGATGCGCATAAACGGATGGAGTGCTTCAAGGTCGGTCACCAACAGCAGCGCGTTCTGCTGGCCTTCGAGCGGCTGTAGGGCATCCTCTAGCCGCTTCAGCAGGCCGTTATCCGCCGTCAGGATGTCCGCCAGCGCCTTGTTGGTGCGTGGCCAATCCAGCGGAGCGGACTTGTCTTCCATCAGACAGAGCGACCAGAATGTGTCGTCCTTGAGCAAGGCCCAGATCTGCTCTGCAACGGAGAAAGTGTGCACATCCCATCCTTCCTGATGCAGTTTGGCCACCCAGGCTGGCGTTTGTCGCTTCACTTCGAGAATTTGTTTCGGAGAAAAGATGAGGTAGTAAATCGGCTCGAAGCTCGCATGGCCGAGTTCGCGCCCGTGGCGGATGCGCTCGCGCAACTCGTCGAAATCAGCTTTGAGTGAGGACATCGCAGAGCGCCTCCATGTCTTGTTGTTTCCAGCTGATGCGGATCACGTCCCCAGCAGCCTGGACAATGAGCAACCCCTTCAGCGAAAGCCCTTTGATCTCTTCCAGCACGTCTTCGCGCGTTAAGCCAAATAGCTGCCACTCTTTGTGTGTCAACAGTGCGTTATCACCGACGCCGGAAAAGTGCAATTCATACGCTAGGTATGCCGCTACTACTGGAGAGAGCCGGAACGGAAGGATGCGGCGACTCGCTCTACGGCCTCGTTCGAGCATCCCATAATCTGCACAGCAACCGGTAAGGTATCCCGATACGTTCTGAACCATCGAATCTGACCAGCGTTTGATCGTCAAACCATCGTCGATGGCGCGTTCAACAAACATGCGGGCATCGTCATTAGTGATTTGTGTGTATCCCCCAGCGTACCGATTCCAATAAACCTGACGGATGAAGTCTCCAAGTATCGGATTAGCTCGACTCGTAAATATGAGCATGAGTTGCGCCAGATCTGCAGTAGAAATCGTTGCTGACAGCTGCTTGAGGTGAGCGGCCGGTGCACCACCTTCGACCAAATAGCGTGGGGCAAAGCATTCAACGACGAAATTGCGAAGTCGGCGGGCGGTAACAGTGGGGAATCGGCCTGATTCCAACGCGACCTGATGCAACTGATTCGCCGACATGCCTGCTGACCACAGGTCGAGCAGCGTTTTAGTTTCGTTGACCAATCCGAGTCCTGCCCCCAGTTGGCTCGTGTAGGGCTTGTTGTCGGACACGGCTACCCCATCAGATACGGATAAGTTCTGGCGTTCTGAGTGAACGCCGATAAGTAGGCGGCTGCAATGCGCTTTAGGGTATTAATGGAATCGAGGTCCTTGATGCTGCCGATCGCCGATGGCCCCACGCCCGACAAGCCATTGGTTGCGGACAAGCGCTTCAACGCATCCAGAGCAACCTCTTTGCCTTGTGAAGTCTGTCTAGAGAGTTCTTCACCCACGCTGCTTTGCACGATTGCGTGCAGGTCTTGCTCGACTTCTTCGGGCAACCGGAACAGGTGGTAGCTGCCGACACTCAAATGCTCGTCGTGCAATCGTCTAGCAGCTTCCAGCACTCCGTGGTACTGGGCGAGACGAGACGTTTTCGAGAAGACCGGCTCCAGGAAAAGGCGGCTTGATGCCTCATAAAACGCCGTTGGCCACCAAGCGCATTGAGCACGCTCACCGAGGAAGCCAACGAGCATCCTCATGTGTAGCAGAGTTATGAGATATAACGATTCCTTCATTCCGTTTCTATCAGTAATGATCATCAGTTAATAGTAAGACTGACCAGCTCAACTTTGAGGAGAGGTTACTGCGCTCATACCGAAAATCTCCCCTACGCAAAGGCGAAGTCTTTACGGTGCTATGAGGAATAGCACGGCTAACGCATTAAGTTTCCGTTTCAGCTTCTATTTTTCATTTGTATTGTCCAGTTAATAACTGGAGGTACACCACCAAGGAGTATGGGTATTTTACTGCAGCTCAGCCGTTTTATAGCCCGGGTAAACCTATCTACCCTAAAAACGGTCGTTTTTCAGAAAGCTTGAAAAACGGGATGACATAGCAACAATGAAAGCGCATTGATGCACTTGTTATCGATTCTGACCCTTTTCCCATCCATTTTTAATTGATGGGATATTTCTCAGCAAAGCCGTTTTGCTAAGTCTCCATTCCGTCTCTGGTCTTTCGTATTTATGATGTTTGTCCAAAATTTCGAGCTTCAGCTTGTGGATACCTCGCTTGAAGAAATCAAAAGCCTTCTTTTCGAGAGATGACGAGAGATCTATGAAGTCTTGACGAATTAGGCTCAGGACTCATTAATTGAGATAGAAGATGACGGTAGCGGCGATACAGATGGCGGAGAAGAAGGTGTGGGCGCAACGGTCATAACGCATGGCGATACGCCGCCAGTCCTTGAGCCTGCCGAACATGTTTTCCACCTTGTGGCGTTGCTTGTAGAGTTCTCTGTTGTATTCGATCGGAGTTTTACGGTTCTTTTTGGGTGGAATGCAGGGTGTAATACCC
>Ga0182738_1001575_pt1 | contig 28245 bp, 30 predicted proteins | sample eDN5th30CBELigMG_FD_128876 | JGI IMG/M metagenome (GOLD analysis project Ga0182738, IMG submission 128876) | Enriched Miracle-Growth compost microbial communities from Emeryville, California, USA - eDNA 5th pass 30_C BE-Lig MG (version 2)... ...
CAGAAAACGAACGACTACGTCTGAAGGAAGGACACGGACGTGTCCTTCCCGTTCAGGCATGAGTGACGTTGAGCCTAGGCGCCGGCGATCGCCTTCACCTCGAGGAAGTCCTCCATGCCGTACTTGCCCCACTCGCGGCCGTTGCCGGACTGCTTGTAGCCGCCGAACGGGGCGGTGCGCTCGTTCGGAACGCCGTTGAGGTTGACGTTGCCGGCGCGGATCTGCTTGCCGACCCTCTTGGCGCTTTCGACCGAGCCGGCGGAGACGTAGCCGGCGAGGCCGTAGGGCGTATCGTTGGCGATCTTCACCGCTTCGGCTTCGTCCTTGGCGCCGAGGATGGTGATCACCGGCCCGAAGATCTCCTCGCGGGCGATCGTCATGTCGTTGGTCACGTCGGCGAACACGGTCGGGCGGACATAGAAGCCCTTGTTGACGCCCTCCGGCAGGCCCGGACCGCCGGCGACAAGCGTTGCGCCCTCGTCGACGCCCTTCTTGATCAGCGCCTGGATCTTGTCCCACTGGATGCGATTGACCACGGGACCGATGGTGGTGCCCTCGGCCTTCGGGTCGCCCGCCTTGGTCTTGTCGGCGACGGTCTTGGCGATCGCCGCCACTTCCTTCATCTTTCCGGCCGGCACGATCATGCGCGTCGGCGCGTTGCAGGACTGGCCCGAGTTGTTGAACACGTGGGCCACGCCGCCGGTGACCGCCTTGGTGAAGTCGGCGTCTTCCAGGATGACGTTCGGCGACTTGCCGCCGAGCTCCTGGCTGACCCTCTTGACGGTATTGGCGGCGCGCTTGGCGACGTCGATGCCGGCGCGGGTCGAGCCGGTGAACGAGATCATGTCGATCCCCTCGTGCTCGCTCATCGCGACGCCGACTTCGGGACCGAGGCCGTTGACGAGATTGAACACGCCCTTGGGCACGCCGGCGGCATGCATGACCTCGGCGAAGATCAGGGCCGAGCTCGGCGTGTACTCCGACGGCTTCAGGATCATGGTGCATCCGGCAGCGATCGCCGGCGCGACCTTGCAGGCGATCTGGTTGAGCGGCCAGTTCCACGGGGTGATCATGCCGACCACGCCGATGGGCTCCTTCACGATGGTAGCCGAGCCGACCTTTTCCTCGAAGTGATAGTCCTTCAGCGCCTGCAGCGTGGTCGACAGATGGCCGAGGCCGGCGCCCGCCTGCGCGCGCTCCGCCATCGGGACCGGCGCGCCCATCTCGTCGGAGATAGCCGCCGCGATGTCTCTGGAGCGGGCCTTGTAGGCCTCGATGATCTTCTCGAGCAGCGCGATGCGCTCCTCGCGCGTCGTGACCGAGAAGGTCTCGAACGCCTTGCGGGCCGCGGCGACCGCCTTGTCCACGTCCGCCTTCGAACCGACGGCGACGTCGTACATCGGCTCTTCGGTCGCCGGGTTGACGACCGGGACCGTCTTCATGACGGCGGGGTCCACCCAGGCGCCGTCGATGTAGAACTTCATGCGATTGGTCATTTTGTAGATCCTCCTTGATCTTCCGGAGCCGTATCAGGCGGCGGCAATTCGGCCTTGGACGCCGAAATCTAGCTCCTCAGCAGCCTGCTGCCTACGGCCATGAATGTATGCCCAGCCCCTTCGAAAGGGCAATGCGCTATAGTCGGCTGACTATGGGTTTAGCACGCATCAGCCCGCCCGGGTCGAGACAGTCTTCGTCGAAAGGGCGATTGATGAAGATATTGCTATTCACCACCGGGGCAGGCGCTCTCGCACATACTCCCCTGACGGCTTTACCAAGCCAGCCTGCTCGAGTCGGTACCTCGCCAGATCACGATCATTGGACCGCGCGCATCCTGCGCGCTCATACGCGCCTATCAATGCGCTCGATCATGAGCGCGCAGGATGCGCGCGGTCCAATGAGGATGACCCGGCGCAAGCTCTCGTCGGGGGACGAAAACAGTCGTCCCTGTTGCCGGACTTCCATATCGGCACGCACGCCGCGATCCGCGGCTACCGCCTCCTGACCCGCGATGTCGCCCGATACAGGACCTGTTTTCCCAGGCTGACGCCGATCGCTCCATAGGCGATCACGCGAACGGGTTGTCGTCGCCTTCCCAATGGCGCCTGAGAAGCGGAATCTGGAGGAAGGCGAAGACCAGGGTCGCGGGAAAGCTCACGAACATCTTGCTGGCGATCCAGGTCTCGGTCGAGAAGCCGCGCCAGAAGACCTCGTTGATGGCGGCGAGCACGAAGAAGAACAGCGCCCAGCGCAGAGTCAGCTTGCGCCAGCCTTCGTCGGTGAGCTGGAACGCGGCGCCGAAGACCGGCTTCAGCAACGGCCTCTTCAACAGCAGCAGACCGCCGCCCAGGATGACGCCGAACAGGCAGTTCACGATCGTCGGCTTCAGCTTGATGAAGGTCTCGTCCTGCAGCCAGATCGTGAGGCCGCCGAACACCAGCACGAAGAATCCGCCGACCATCGGCATGACCGGCCAGCGGCCTTCCATCCAACGATAGCACGGCAGGCAGATCGCGGTCGCGGCGATGAACACGGCGGTGCCGACGAAGATGCCCCATTTCGAGTTGGCGGCGAAGAACAGCAGCAGCGGCCCGAGCTCCAGCGCCGTGGCGTAGAGCTTGCGCATGCCCTTCTCGGGCTTGATGTCGTCGCTCATGCCGGCAAGCCCATAAGACTCCTCGCGAAAGCCCGCGCCTCGAACGGCTGCAGGTCGTCGATGCCTTCGCCGACGCCGACCGCCACCACCGGCAGCTTGAACTTCTCGGCCAGCGCCACCAGCACGCCGCCCTTGGCGCTGCCGTCGAGCTTGGTGACCACCAGCGCGTCGACCGGCGACATGGCTTTGAAGGTCTCGACCTGTGCATGCGCGTTCTGGCCGACCGTCGCATCCAGCACCAGCAGGCACGAATGCGGCGCCGACGCATCGAGCTTGCGGATGACCCGCACGATCTTGGCGAGCTCTTCCATCAGGTTGGTCTTGTTGTGCAGCCGGCCGGCGGTGTCGATCAGCAGCACGTCGCAGCGCTCGGCCCGCGCCTTCTCCAGCGCCTCGTAGGCCAGCCCCGCGGCATCGGCGCCGGTCTGCTTGGCGACCACCGGCACGCCGGCGCGCTCGCCCCAGACCTTGAGCTGCTCGACCGCGGCAGCGCGGAACGTGTCGCCGGCGGCCAGCATCACCTTCCTGCCCTCGCCCTTGTAGAGGTGCGCGAGCTTGGCGATCGTCGTGGTCTTGCCGCTGCCGTTGACGCCGATCACCAGGACGACATGCGGCTTGTGCGCCACGTCGATCGTCAGCGGCTGGGCGACCGGTTGCAGGATCTCGGCGATGTCTTCCGCGAAGGCCTCGCGCACCTCTTCATCGGTCACTTCCTTGCCGAACCGCTCCTTGCCGAGCTTCGCGATCAGCCGGGCCGCGACGCTGACGCCGAGATCGGCCTGGATCAGCACGTCCTCCAGTTCGTTCAGCGTCGCCTGGTCGAGCTTCTTCTTGGTGAAGATCCCGGGGATGCTCTCGGTGAAGAGCTCGGTGATGCTCTCGGTGACCTTCTTGGCCGACTTCGAGAGCCCATCGCGCAGGCGGCCGAGCCAGCCCTTCTTCTCGATCGCTCCGTCCGTCTCGACATCGGCGCCCGTCCGGGAATCGGGCACCTCGCCCGGCGATTCGCTTGGGGGAGGCGAAATCGATGTCTCGGCCTGATTCTCGATTTCCGATGCTGCCGACTGGAGCGGCTCTGCCGACTGGGGCGGCTCCGCCGGCTGGGGCGGCTCTGTCGACTTCGGCGGCTCCGCCGACTGGGGCGTCTCGCTCGCCGGGGTTCCCCGGGAGCGAAACCGCGCAAACCAGCCCTTCTTCTCGGTTTCGCTCACCGGGACACCTCAGGATAGCAGCGAGCGGTCGAGCTCACCCTTGAAGGCGAGCGCAATGCCGCCGGTCATCGACACGTGACCGTCACGCAGCCACTCGATCGTCAGCGTGCCCTCCTGCAGGAGGACGTCGGCCTTGCGGTCGACCAGTCCGCGGCGGCTTGCGGCGACGACCGCCGCGCAGGCGCCGGAACCGCAGGCCAGCGTCAGGCCGGCGCCGCGTTCCCAGACCCGCAGCTTTATCCGCTCCGGGCCGACCAGCTGCGCAACCCCGACATTGGCATGCTCGGGAAAGAACGCATCGTGCTCGAGCAGCGGTCCCAGCGTGGCCAACGGGATCGCGTCGAGATCGTCGACGAAGAAGGTGGCGTGCGGATTGCCCATGCTGGTTCCCACGGGATCCTGCAACGGGCCGGCACCGACCGGCATGTGCCTGGTGTCGCAGGCGCGGGCGACCGGAATGTCGCGCCAGTCGAGTCCGGCCGGTCCCATGTCGACCGAGATCACCGGCAGGCCATTGGCGCCCGTGCCGGCCTTCTGCGATTCGAGCAGCCCCGAGACGGTCTGCACCGTCACCAGGTCCGTCTTGCGCTCGTCCATCAGGACGGAAGCGACGCAGCGCGTGGCATTTCCGCAGGCGCCGGCCTCGCCGCCGTCGGGATTGTAGATGCGCATGAAGACGTCGGCCGCACGATCGGTCGGCGGCTCGAGCACGATCAGCTGGTCGCAGCCCACGCCGAGGCGGCGATCGGCGATGGCACGGCGGCGCGCAACCGGCAGGTCGAGCGGCGTCCGGCGGCCATCGAGCACGACGAAGTCGTTGCCCAGCCCATGCATCTTCAGGAATGGCGTAGCACCCACGTTGCGCTATATGGCCGTTCGACCGGGCCAGCGCAACGACCGCGCCCGGACCTCTCCGGCGTGCGGACCGCCAACCTCGCGCACATCGAGGGTAGCAAGCCGCTTGGTGTAGATCGTCATGTGCAGGACGCCGAGCGGATCGTGGGGCATCGCCGGCTCGACGAACAGCCCGCGCGCAGCATCCCAGGCGGGCGTGGCGTGGTGGATCGGCCAGTTGCAGCGGCTGGGCAGCGGCTCGCAGGCGAAGCCGTGATCGTAGACCAGCACGTTGAGCGCGATCTGGTCGGTCATGTCGGCCGAGCGCTGCAGGGACTGGCCCAGCAGATCGGCCCAGCCCTGCCAGTGCGGCGCATCGGCCCGCAGCGCGAAGACGCCGGCATTGATCAGGGGAAAGCGGATCAGGCGGTCGGCCGTCTCCTGGCCGAACGCGGCGGCATAGGCCGCGCCGTTGATCGTCGAGAACTCCGTCCAGGCATGATGATAATGGCGCATCGAGCGATGGATTTCCGGCGCCACCGCGAGGGCGCCCGTCCGCGCGGCCGCGAGGAAGAGCGCGATCGCATCGCCCTGCTGCACCCAGCAATCGGCGTCGATCCAGAAATAGAGGTCGAAGCCCGGAAAGTATCGCGGCAGGAAAGGCCGCGCGGTCAGAGCCTTGTAGCCGTCCTTGAGCCCGGCCCGGCCGGGAAAGTCGAAGTCCCACCCGGGAATGACGAAGGTTGCCCCCTGCGCCGCGAGCCAGGCGCGCTGCTCGCCGGTCAGCCCGCAATCGAGGATGCCCAGCGCCAGCGCACGGCCTTCTTCTGTCGCGCGCAGCGACGCCACGCAGTCGCGCAGCAGCTCGAAGTAGTTGGCGTCGCCGCCGGTGATCGCAATGGCCTTTTCCGTCACCGGTGAAAGATGCCACAGTCCGGCCGCTCGGAGGAATCATGACAAAGCACGTCGACTACTACGTCTCGCTCAACTCGCCCTGGACCTATCTCGCCTCGAAGCGCTTCGAGGCCATGGTCGAGAAGCACAAGGCCGACGTCACGATCTGGCCGGTCGATTTCGGCTCGGTATTCGCTGTTTCGGGCGGCCTGCCGCTACCCAAGCGCTCGCCGCAGCGGCAAGCCTATCGCATGATGGAGCTGAAGCGCTGGCGCGACCACCTCGGCATCAAACTGACGCTCGAGCCGAAGTTCTTCCCGGCCAACGAGGTGCCCGCCGCGCGCTGCGTCATCGCGCTGCGCGAGCAAGGCCGCATGGCCGACGCGATCAGGCTGGCGCACGCCGTGCTGGCAGCCCTGTGGACCGAGGAGAGGAATACCGGCGATCCGGCGACGCTGAAGGCGATCATCGCCGGCTGCGGCCTCGACGCCGACGCCGTCATGAAGGCAGGCGAAGCGCCGGAAACAGCCGCCAAGCGGGAGGAATACACCAGGGCCGCGATCGACAGCGGCGTGTTCGGCGCGCCATTCTTCATCATCGACGGCGAACGCTTCTGGGGCCAGGACAGGCTCGACTTCGTAGAGCGCAAGCTGGCTTCGTGATCTTGCCGGGGAGCCGTTCCCGTCGTCCTGAGAGAAGCGAAGGACCTCACGCCTACTCAAAAGAACGCCTCTTGAAGATGCGTTAGGTCCTTCGCTTCGCTCAGGACGACGGATTAGAAGCGCATAGTCCAACGATCACACGCCGGGCAGATAGACCGCCGCGAGCAGGGCGAAGCCGTTGTTGAGGACGTGCGAGACGAGCGACGGCAACAGTGAATCGGTATGCCGCCGCATCCAGCCGAACAGCAGGCCGAGCGGCAGAACCAGCACGATGTGGGCCGGTTCGAAGTGGGCGGCCGCGAAAGCCAGCGAGCTCACGATGAAGGCCGCAATGGTGCCCCACCGCCCGGCGACCCAGCCGTAGATCAGCCCGCGGAAGACCAGCTCCTCGACGAGCGGCGCGAGCACCGCCAGCAGCAGCAGGCTGGGAACGACCTGCCTGGGCACGAACTCGATCACCTGCTTCATGCCTTGCGGCTCGATGCCGAGCTGGCTGACCGCGACGGACAGGACGAGGGTCGCGAGCGGACCGAACACGAGATATTTCCAGGGGACAGCCCGCAGCCCAAGCGCCGGAAACGCCGCCCGGCCCAGCGGGGCGACGGCCACGATCATCGCGAGGAAGCCGATCGCGAAGAAGGCCCCGAGGATCGGCAGCATTCCGGGAGGGTGGGGCAAAAACCACCCGATCAGCGGCGCCAGCATCGCGCAAGCGACCGGGAAGATCAGCAGCGACCAACCCGGGATCGGCCGGTAAGCCTTCTGGATCAAGGGTTTAGCGTCGGATGGCAAGCCTTTTGACTCCTTGGCCGGCAGGCCTTATACCCCGCCCGTTCAATCGGTCGTGCCGATTTTAGGTTCCTCCTGCGGGGAACTCCGCTGATCCGCGAAGGCTCGCGCATCGGCGCGATATCTGTTTGGGCAAACGGAGTGACGGAACCGAGATGTTCGAAGGTCTGAGCAAACGTCTGGGCGATGTGTTCGACCGGTTGCGCGGGCGCGGCGCGCTCACGGAAGCCGACGTCGACGCTGCCCTCCGCGAGGTGCGCACGGCCCTGCTCGAGGCCGACGTGGCCCTGCCCGTCGTGCGCCAGTTCGTCGACGAGGTGCGGCCCAAGGCGATCGGCGCCGATGTCATCCGCTCGGTCACGCCGGGCCAGATGGTCGTCAAGATCGTCAACGATCACCTGGTCGAGATGCTCGGCGGCACCGTCGCCGACCTGGACCTCAATGCCATCCCGCCGGTCGTCATCCTCATGGTGGGCCTGCAGGGCTCGGGCAAGACCACGACCTCCGCCAAGATCGCCTACCGCCTGACCCAGGGCCCGCAGGGCATGGCGGCCGAGGTGTTCGGCACCGGCGGCACCTTCGCCACCCGGCGCAAGGTCATGATGGCCTCGCTCGACACGCGCCGTCCCGCCGCCCAGCAGCAGCTCAAGATCCTGGGTGAGCAGACGGGGGTCGCCACCCTGCCGATCGTGCCGCTCGAGATGCCGCTCGCCATCACCCGGCGGGCGATGGAAGCGGCGCGGCGCGAGGGCTTCGACGTCCTGATCCTCGACACGGCGGGTCGCCTCTCGATCGACGAAGAACTGATGACGGAGGTCAAGCAGATCTCCGACCTCGCCCAGCCGAAGGAGACGCTGCTCGTCGCCGACGCCATGACCGGCCAGGACGCCGTCAACGTCGCCAAGGCGTTCAACGAGCGGCTTGCGGTCACCGGCATCGTGCTGACCCGGGTCGACGGCGATTCCAGAGGCGGCGCGGCGCTGTCGATGCGCGCCGTCACCGGCCGTCCGGTCAAGCTGATCGGCGTCGGCGAGAAATTCGATGCGCTGGAGCCGTTCCATCCCGACCGCATCGCCTCGCGCATCCTCGGCATGGGCGACATCGTCTCGCTGGTCGAGCGCGCCGCCGAGACGATCGGCAAGGAAGACGCCGACCGGCTCGCCGCCAGGGTGCGCAAGGGCCAGTTCGACATGGACGACCTGCTGAGCCAGCTCCGCCAGCTGCGCAAGATGGGCGGCCTGTCGGGCTTGATGGGCATGCTGCCGGGCGCCATGCAGGCCAAGGCCGCGATGTCCAAGGCGAAGATCGACGAAGGTCAGCTCAAGCGCCAGGAGGCGGTCATCCTGTCGATGACGCCCCGGGAGCGGCGCAATCCCGACCTGATCCATGCGTCGCGCAAGAAGCGCATCGCCAAGGGCTCGGGCGTGCAGGTCCAGGACGTCAACAAGCTCCTGAAGCAGCATGCCGACATGCTCAAGATGATGAAGAGAGTGAACAAGCTCGGAGAGAAAGGATTCATGCGCAGCCTCGGAGGCATGACGCCCCCGCCGGGCTTCCCGCGCTGAAGGTTTGAAGGAGACAGAATGCTCGCCATCCGCATGACCCGTCACGGCACCAAGAAGCGGCCGTTCTTCCATATCGTGGTCGCCGACTCGCGCAGCCCGCGCGACGGCCGATTCATCGAGAAGCTCGGCACCTACAACCCGCTTCTGCCGCGCGAGCACGCCACGCGCATCACGCTCGACAAGGAGCGCATCGCGCACTGGCTGAAGGTCGGCGCGCAGCCGTCGGACCGGGTCGCCAAGTTCCTCTCGCAGGCCGAGCTGATGAAGCCGCGCGAGCGCCGGGAGCAGACCAAGAAGAACCAGCCGCGCGCCAAGGCACAGGAGCGCATGAAGGCTGCCGCGGCGGCGGCCGAGGCCGGCAAGGAAGCCGCGGCGAGCTGATGGGCGCCGATCGCGTCCTCCTGGGCGTCGTCACGGCGCCGCACGGGGTGCGCGGTCTGGTGCGCATCAAGAGCTTCACCGAGGACCCGATGTCGGTCGCCGCCTACGGCCCGCTGTCGGACGAATCGGGGAAGAGGGAGTACCGGGTCCAGGCCCTCAGCGCCGCACGCGGCGCCGTCCTGGCCCGGATCGAGGGCGTAGCCGATCGCACGGCGGCCGAGGCATTGCGCGGGTTGCGGCTCTACGTGGAGCGCGAGCGCCTGCCGGCAACCGGCGAGCGGGAGTGGTACGAGGCCGACCTGGTCGGCCTCGCGGCGGTCGGCAAGGACGGCCGGGATTGGGGGAAGGTCGTCGGCTTCCACGATTTCGGTGCCGGGTCGGTCGTGGAAGTGTCGGGGGGAATGATGTTGCCCTTCACCGACGAGGCAGTGCCCGAGGTGGATATCGAGGGCGGCAAGGTCGTGATCGATCCGCCGGCCGGTTTGCAGGCGGACAGCAAGGAGAAGGAGGCAGAGACCTGACGTGTGGCGTGCGATGGCGCTGACGCTCTTCCCGGAGATGTTCCCGGGCCCGCTGGCGGAAAGCCTGGCCGGCAAGGCATTGAAGGAGGGAACGTGGGCGCTGGAGGCGGTCGATATCCGGCGGTTCGCCCGGGATCGCCATGGCACGGTGGACGATGCGCCCTTCGGCGGCGGTGCCGGCATGGTGATGAAGGCCGACGTCCTGTCGGATGCGATCGCCGCGGTATCGAAGCCGGACGTGCCGAAGCTGCTGATGTCGCCGCGCGGCGCGCCGTTCAGCCAGGAGCGCGGGCGGGAGCTGGCGGCGGGGCCGGGCGTGCTGCTGGTCTGCGGCAGGTTCGAAGGCGTGGACGAAAGGGTCATCGAGGCCCACGCGCTGGAAGAGGTTTCGGTCGGCGATTTCGTGCTTTCGGGCGGCGAGATCGCGGCCATGGCGGTGATGGATTGCTGCGTGCGGCTGCTGCCCGGTGTGATGGGCGCGGCGCATTCGGCCGACGAGGAGAGTTTCGAGGACGGACTGCTGGAGTATCCGCACTATACGCGGCCGGCGATGTGGACCGGTCCGGACGGGATCGAGCGGCGCGTGCCGGAAGTCCTGATCTCGGGCCACCACGGCAGGGTCGCCGAATGGCGGATGCGGCAGCGGGAAGAGATCACGCGGCGGCGGCGGCCGGATTTGTGGAGACGCCGGATCGCCGCGACGGGAAACGAAGAGAAGTGACGAAAGGATGGATGGGATGAACATTCTCGACGCGATCGGCCAGACGACGATCGACAAGGTGGAGAGCGAGCGGCCGGTGCCGCGGTTCGAGCCGGGCGACACGCTGCGCGTGCACGTCAAGGTGCAGGAAGGCAACCGCGAGCGCCTTCAGGTCTACGAGGGCCAGTGCATCGCGCGCAAGAACGCCGGCGTGAACTCCAACTTCACCGTGCGCAAGATCAGCTTCGACGAGGGCGTCGAGCGCGTGTTCCCGCTCTACAGCCCGAACATCTGGGAGATCGAGGTCGTCCGGAAGGGCATCGTGCGCCGGGCCAAGCTCTACTATCTGCGCGCTCTGCGCGGCAAGGCGAGCCGCATCGCCGAGGATACCGAGGCCCAGCGCGAGCTGATCGCCATCCAGGCGGAAGAAGCGCTCAAGCGTCCGCGCCGCGAGAAGCTCAAGAAGGAAAAGCCCAAGGCCGAGCAGGCCAGCCGCGCCGCCAAGGGCGGCGGCAGGAGGTAAGCGCACCATGGCACTCCGGAAGAAGCCGGCCACGCCGCCGCCCCCGCCTCCTCCTCCCCGGACCCTGTTCGAGAAGATCTGGGACAGCCACGTCGTCTCCCGCCAGGACGACGGCACCTGCGTGATCTACATCGACCGCCATCTCGTGCACGAGGTGACCAGCCCGCAGGCCTTCGAAGGCCTTCGCATGGCCAATCGGCAAGTCCGTCGCCCCGACGCCACCGTCGCCGTGGCCGACCACAACACGCCGACGACCGAAGGCGCGATGGACGAGGAATCACGCATCCAGGTCGAGACGCTCGAGAAGAACGTCGCCGATTTCGGGGTGCCTTACTTCGGCCTCGACGATCCGCGCCGCGGCATCGTGCATGTCATCGGTCCCGAGCAGGGCCTCACCCTGCCCGGCATGACGATCGTGTGCGGCGACAGCCACACCTCGACGCACGGCGCGTTCGGCGCGCTGGCGTTCGGCATCGGCACCTCCGAGGTCGAGCACGTTCTGGCGACGCAGACCGTGATCCAGCGGCCGGCCAAGAACATGCGGGTCAATGTCGAAGGCAGCCTGCCGCTCGGCGTCACCGGCAAGGACGTCATCCTGGCCATCATCGGCAAGCTCGGCACCGCCGGCGGCACCGGCTACGTGATCGAATATGCCGGCCGCGCGATCCGCGAACTGACGATGGAAGGCCGCATGACGGTCTGCAACATGTCGATCGAGGCAGGCGCCCGCGCCGGCCTGATCGCGCCGGACGACACGACCTTCAAGTATCTCCAGGGCCGTCCCTACGCCCCCACGGGTGGCGCTTGGGATCTCGCGCTGAGCCAGTGGCGTCGCCTGCCGTCCGACAAGGGCGCGCACTTCGACATGCAGCTCGACTTCAACGCCTCGGACATCCCGCCGATGGTCACCTGGGGCACCAGTCCGCAGGACGCGCTGCCGATCACCGACGTGATCCCCGATCCGGCCAATGCACCGGACGAGAACATGCGCGAGGCCTGGACCCGCTCGCTCGCCTACATGGGCCTGACGCCGGGGACCAGGCTGGTCGACGTACCGATCGACCGCGTGTTCATCGGCTCCTGCACCAACGGCCGCATCGAGGACCTGCGTGCGGCGGCCGAGATCGCCCGAGGCCGCAAGGTCGCCTCGAACGTCTCGGCGATGGTGGTGCCGGGCTCCGGCCTGGTGAAGGCGGAGGCCGAGAAGGAAGGTCTCGACAAGATCTTCATCGAGGCCGGCTTCGAGTGGCGCCTGCAGGGCTGCTCGATGTGCCTGGCGATGAACGCCGACCGGATCGACCCGGGCCAGCGTTGCGCCTCGACCTCCAACCGCAACTTCGAGGGCCGCCAGGGCCGCGGCGGCCGCACCCATCTGCTGAGCCCGGCGATGGCGGCAGCCGCCGCCATCCGGGGCACCCTGGCGGACGTGCGCGACTTCCAGTAGGCGCACTTCCGATAGCCGGCCCACATCGGGCGATGGTATCTTCGCGGGCGGTGCAGCAAGGCACCGCCCGTTTCGTTTGGAGACGCCATGGCTTCCGTTCCGAATTCCGGCCCAGCCGTACCTCCGCCCCCGCCGGTCTGGAACGCCCACCCGCCGTCGGGCCAGCCGACCGGGTATGGCGGCTTCTGGCTCCGCGTGATCGCCTATATCATCGATGGCATCCTGCTCGGCATCGCTGCAGGCGTCATCGGCGCGGTCACCGGAAACGGCCTGTATGGCGATCTCGACAACCCCAACTATTCCGGGAGCGGCGTCTCGCTCATCGTCAGCTGGCTCTATTTCGCGCTGATGGAGAGTTCCGAGCGCGGCGCCACCGTCGGCAAGATGGCAGTGGGACTGAGGGTCGTGACCGATCAGGGCCAGCGCCTGTCCTTCCTCCATGCCACCGGCCGCTACTTCGCCAAGTTCGTCTCGGCGATCATCTTCGGCATCGGCTTCCTGATGGTAGCCTTCACCGATCGCAAGCGCGGGCTGCACGACATGATCGCCGGCACCCTGGTGGTGAAGGTGCGGTAGCGATCAAATCAAGCCGGCGAGGCCGGCGCGACCGATGGTTCCGGCTCACCCTGCCGATCCATCCCCACGACGCTCCCGGCAAACAGATCGGGCGCGGGCCGCGGCTCGTCATCCTGCCAGTCGAACCAGCCGAACGTGCATTTTTCCGTCGACCTGCTGTCCCATATGAACCAGGCGAAGCAGGTGTTGCTGGGCGCGCGCGGGCCTTGCCAGCCGTGGCGATGCATCATCGGCAAGCGGCGGGACGATATCCAGAGCCGGGCCGGGCGGTACTTCCGAAAGAACGGCAGGCGGCTGGTGCTTTCCAGGAAGTTCGTGCGCAGCAGGAGAGCCACGTAAGGAACCTCTCCAACGGCTTTCTCTACGAAGCGCCTCGCCAGCTTGTAGGGCGGATTGGTGACGATACCCTCCACTCCCTTGCGCGGCGGCGCCCGCAAGTAGTCGACCCCCGTATCGCAGCCGGCGAGGCCATAGTCGGCAATGTCCGAAGCAACCACCTCATGGCCTGCCTGCCGCAGCGGCCGGACGATCGCACCATCGCCCGCCGCCGGCTCCCATATGCAACGCGGCAAGTGATCGGCTTCGATGCGCAACAGGCTGTGAACGGCTTCCGGTGGGCTGAAGTAGGCATCCAGGCCTCGCGCGGCATGCTCATGGCTGCTCTGAATTCTCATTTGCGCTTGCCCTCTTCCGATACTCGCCCGGGAGCACAGCCGTAACACATCCCGGGTGGGGACAGCAGCTTGACGGCGGAGGCGAAAGCCCGTTTATTCCGGCGAATCGCCGAGGGAAACATGGAAAAATTCACGACGCTGCGGGGCGTCGCCGCGCCCCTGCCGATGGTCAATGTCGACACCGACATGATCATCCCCAAGAACTTCCTGAAGACCATCAAGCGCACCGGCCTGAAGGAAGGGCTGTTCTACGAGATGCGCTGGACGGCCGATGGCCAGAAGAAGGACTTCGTCCTCGACCAGCCGGCCTACCAGAACGCGAAGATCCTCGTCGCCGGCCCGAACTTCGGCTGCGGCTCGAGCCGCGAGCACGCGCCCTGGGCGCTGCTCGATTTCGGCATCCGCTGCATCATCTCCGAGGACTTCGCCGACATCTTCTACAACAACTGCTTCAAGAACGGCGTCCTGCCGATCAAGATGCCGAAGGAGATCATCGACAAGCTGATGGACGACGCGAGCCGCGGCTCGAACGCCATCATCGAGGTCGACCTCGAGAAGCAGGAGATCAAGGGCCCGGACGGCGGCACCGTCCATTTCGAGATCGACCCCTTCCGCAAGCGCTGCCTGCTCGAAGGCCTCGACGACATCGGCCTGACGATGGAGAAGAAGTCGGACATCGACGACTTCGAGAAGAAGCAGAGAGAATCGCAGCCCTGGCTGCACGCCGCGGAGTAAGCTCTCCCCGCCGGTAAACGCACCCGTGTCATCCCGAGCGTAGCGAGGGATCTATGGGCGACACATAGATCCCTCGCTACGCTCGGGATGGCACGGTTTCCCCGGCGACCCGGCGCGCTCCAATTTCAGCATCCCACTTTCCGAAAGATCGAGACAATGGCGTCCAATCGCAACCTTCTGGTGCTGCCCGGCGACGGCATCGGTCCCGAGGTCATGAACGAAGTCCGCAAGATCATTGCCTGGATGGGCAGGAAGCGTGCGGTCGGCTTCGACATCCAGGAAGACCTGGTCGGCGGCGCCGCGCTCGACAAGCACGGCGTGCCGCTCAGCGACGACACGATGAAGATCGCGCTCGAGGCCGACGCCGTGCTGTTCGGCTCGGTCGGCGGCCCGAAGTGGGACACCGCCGATTTCAGCAAGAAGCCCGAGCGCGGCCTGCTGCGACTGCGCAAGGAGATGGACCTCTTCGCCAACCTGCGTCCGGCCAAGGTGTTCGATGCGCTGGTCGACGCAAGCTCGCTCAAGCCCGAGATCGTCAAGGGTCTCGACATCATGATCATCCGCGAGCTGACCAGCGGCGTGTATTTCGGCGAGCCGCGCGGCCGCCACACCAATGCCAACGGCGAGGTCGAGGCCTACGACACCCAGCGCTACACGGTGGGCGAGATCCGCCGCGTCTGCGCCGTGGCCTTCGAGCTGGCGCGCAAGCGACAGAACAAGGTCCTGTCGGCCGAGAAGGCCAACGTCATGCACACCGGCGTGCTGTGGCGCGAGGAAGCGACTAGGCTGCACAAGGAGCAGTACGCCGACGTGAAGCTCGAGCACATGTATGCCGATGCGCTCGCCATGCAGCTCCTGCGTTCGCCCAACCAGTTCGACGTGATCGTGACCGACAACCTGTTCGGCGACATCCTGTCGGACGAGGCGTCGATGCTGACCGGCTCGCTCGGCCTGCTGCCGTCGGCCTCGCTCGGCGCGCCCGACGCGACCGGCCGGCGCAAGGCGCTGTACGAGCCGATCCACGGCAGCGCGCCGGACATCGCCGGCAAGGGCCTCGCCAATCCGATCGCCGAGACGCTCAGCTACGCGATGATGCTGCGCTACTCGTTCGACCTCGGGAAGGAAGCCGACCTGGTCGAGACGGCGGTCGAGAACGTGCTGAAGGCAGGCTACCGCACCGGCGACCTGCTGGTCGGCACTACCGAAGGCACGAAGAAGGTCGGCACCCAGGAAATGGGCGACGCCATCGTCAAGGAACTCGACCGGCTGGCTTGATCGGCGGCATGCCCAAGCATGCGATTTTCCTGACCGGACCCGTGGGCGTGGGCAAGACCACGCTTGGGCGGCCTCTGGCCACCATGCTCGGCGGCAGATTCATCGACGGCGACGACCGTTCAGGTCTCGGCAAACCCTGGTATTGCTCAAGCCTGCGCACTGGCGCAGCCATCGTCCGGACCGGTCTGTCGCTCCTCGACGACGCGCAGTCGTGGTGGCCCAGCCGCTCATCTGCACCACCTGGATCTATTTCCGCCGGAAATTCGGCGACGCCGGCGTCCGAGCGCTCTTCATCGGTCTGCGCGCCTCGCTGGTTTCCATCCTGGATGACGGGCGAGGACGCCGCTTCGACGTCGACGAGCGGGCGCGCATCCGGACCATGATCGCCGAGGGATATGGCGAGAGCCCGTTCGTCGACTTCGTCCTCGATACCGACAAGGACAGTTTCGCCGATACGCTCACCCAGCTCACGGCCGAGACCCGACGACTGATGCAGCAAGTTCCGCGCTGAGGCGGGAGGAATGGCAAACCTTCCCCTCCGTCGGCGACTACGCCGACACCTCCCCGCGAGGAGAGAGCAAAGGGCGACGTCTACTTGATGATGCCGCCCAGCGCGCCGCGGACGATCTGGCCGAGGATGCCGCTGTTGCGGCCGCTGCCGAAGATCGCCTTCGACGCTTCGCGCACGGCGATGTTGGTTGCCGTGCGCGCCGCAGACTTCACGATCGTCGTGGTGATCGTGTCGCTGCGGCGGGCCGGCGTTCTGGGAACCGGCGAGCTCGGCGGGGGCATCGGCCGGGCTTCGCGCAGGCGTGGTTCGGGCCTGGGCTTCTCCTCGGCCGGGGCTGGCCTCCTGCCCCACGGGCCGCTCGGCGCGGGCGGCGCCTGGGCCGGCGGCGGCGCGTCGTATTGGCCGCGCCGGCGCTGGCCGGCGCTCGGCGTTGCCGGCGGCTCCTCCGTCGGGAGCTGGCCGGCAGTGGCGCGGCCCATCAGCACCTCGTAGGCCGAGTCGCGGTCGATCTCCTGCTCGTACTTGCCGGCGAGCGGGCTTGCCGTGATCACCGCCGTGCGCTCGGCGTCGGTCACGGGACCGATCCGGCCCTGCGGCGGGGCGATGAAGCAACGCTCGACCGGTGTCGGCACGCCCTTGGCGTCGAGGAACGATACCAGCGCCTCGCCGACCCCGAGCTCGACGATCGCGTCGGCGGCGGAGAACTTCCTGTTCGGCCGGAACGTCTCGGCCGCCGTCCTTACCGCCTTCTGGTCCTTGGGCGTGAAGGCGCGCAACGCATGCTGCACGCGGTTGCCGAGCTGGCCCAGCACCGATTCCGGGATGTCGAGCGGGTTCTGGCTGATGAAGTATATGCCGACGCCTTTCGACCGGATCAGCCGCACGACCTGCTCGATCTTGTCGAGCAGCGCCTTGGGCGCATCGTCGAACAGCAAGTGCGCCTCGTCGAAGAAGAACACGAACTTCGGCTTATCGAGGTCGCCCACCTCGGGCATGATCTGGAACAGCTCCGACAGGAGCCACAGCAGGAAGGTGCTGTAGAGCTTCGGACTCTCCATCAATTTGTCGGCCGCCAGCACGTTGATGGTGCCGACGCCCGATGGATCGATGCCGATCATGTCCTTGAGGTCGAGCGCCGGCTCGCCGAAAAAGCGCTCGCCGCCCTGCTGCTCGAGCGTCAGCAGCGCGCGCTGGATGATGCCGACGGTCTGCTTGCTCACGTTGCCGTACCGGGTCGTGAGCGTGCCGGCATTCTCCGCCGTCCATTGCAGCACGGCCTGCAGGTCCTTGAAGTCGAGGATCAGCAGGCCCTGCTCGTCGGCGACCTTGAAGACGATGTTGAGCACGCCTTCCTGGGTCGCGTTGAGCTGCAGCAGGCGGGCCATCAGGACGGGACCGATCTCGCTCACCGTGGTGCGCACAGGATGGCCCCTGGCGCCGAACAGGTCCCAGTAGATGGTCGGAAAGGCGCGGCCCCTGTAACCGTCGATCCCGAGCTGCTTCGCACGTTCGACGGCGCGGGGATTGGTGCCGCCGGCCTGGCTGACGCCCGAAAGGTCGCCCTTCACGTCGGCCATGAAGACGGGCACGCCGTAGGCGGCGAAACCCTCGGCCAGCGTCTGCAAGGTCACGGTCTTGCCCGTGCCGGTCGCGCCTGCGATCAGGCCATGGCGGTTGCCGTACCGGAGCAGCAGATGCTGGTCGGTATCGCCCACGCCGACGAAGATCGATGTGTCATCTGCCATGGGCGCAGCTTAGCCAAAGAGCGTGGCCCATAGTAGGCTCTGCTGATGTCCCACCCCCGCCTGGCCCTGGCCGTGATCGGCGACGAGATCGGCCCTTCGCTTCCCGAGATGCTGTCGTTCTGTATCGAGAACGATGTGCACCGCCTCGATATGCGCACCGTCGATGGCAGGAACCTCCTGGGCATGACTCTCGAGGAGGTGGGCGCCGTCGCCCGCCCGTTGCGAGACGCCGGCATCACCGTACCGACCTTCGTCTCGCCGGTGCTGAAATGGCCGGCGCCGGGCAAGGTGCCGGCCGGCGGCAAGGTCGACTTCGCCTTCGATCCGGCCACCTGCCCGACCGACGATCCATTGGCGCATGCCTTCGACGTAGCCGCGGCGCTGGGCGCCTCGAAGATCCGGGTGTTCAGCCATTTGCGCTATCCCGGCTACAGGCCCGAGGACCTCGCGGCCCCGGTGGACCGGCTGATCGACCTCGCGAAGCGTTTTGAAATAACGGTCGAAATGGAAAACGAGCCGGTCTGCAATATCGGCTCGATCGCCGAGCTCGCCGTCTTCTTCGCTGCGCGGGGCGGGACATCGCCGTATCTGCGGCCGCTGGTCGACATCGGCAACAGCTGGTCGATGGGCCAGCCGCCGACCGACGAGGAGATCGCCCGGCTGGCGCCCATGGTCGACCTGATCCATCTCAAGGACCGCGACTTCGCGGCCAGGCGCACCGTGCCCCTGGGCGACGGAAAGGTGCCATGGGCCGGGGAGCTGAAGCGTCTGCTGAAGGGCGTGACGGCGCCCGAGGTCGTCGCCAGCATGGAGACGCACTGCCCGCAGGACGGCCGCAATGCCACGGCGAAATCGGTGGCGGCCCTGAGGAGAATTGCAGACGAGATCGGCGTGGAGATCGTCTAGAAATCGCGGATGCCGACCTTCTCCTTCGTCACCGTCGACGTCTTCACCGACCGCCGCTTCGGCGGCAATCCCCTCGCCGTCTTCCCGGACGCACGCGGCATGGGCGACGCCGACATGCAGTCGCTCGCGGCCGAATTCAATCTCAGCGAGACGACGTTCGTGTTGCCGCCGGCCGATCCGGCGAACACGGCCAGGGTGCGCATCTTCAATCGCAAGTCGGAGATGCCGTTCGCCGGCCATCCCAATGTCGGCACCGGCTGGGTCCTGGCGCAGCAGGGCCGGGCGAGAGGCGGTACCCTGCGCTTCGAGGAGATCGCCGGACTGGTCGAGGTTCAGGTTACGCCGGATGCGGTGACCATCGCCGCGCCGCAGCCTCTATCGCTCGGAGTCGAAATGCCGGTCGAGCTGGTCGCCGGCTGCGTCGGCCTCTCGGCCGGCGAGGTGCTGACGACCGCGCACCGGCCGGTCAGCGCCTCCGTCGGCAACTCCTTCGTGATTGCGGAAGTCACCGGCGACGCCCTGACGCGCGCCGCGCCCGACATCGCCCGCTTCCGCGAGGCCGCGCGGACCTTCACCGCGATGGGCCCCAATCGCCTGCCGCTCTACCTCTATGCCCATGACGGTGCCCGGATCCGCGCCCGCATGTTCTCGCCCCTGTCAGGCACGATCGAGGATCCGGCGACCGGCAGCGCCGCGACTCCGCTTGCCGCCCTGCTGCTGTCCCTCACCCCGGACGCCGAGCGCCGCTACCAGATCGTGCAGGGCGTCGAGATGGGCCGGCCGAGCCGGCTCTCCTGCGCCGCCCACCGCGCCGCCGACGGCATCCGTGCCAGCGTCGGTGGCAATTGCGTGCCGGTCCTGGCGGGGGAAATCACGCTGTAACTCTTTTCCGCCCTGTTCATCTACTCGCGCAACGTGCAAGGACACGATACGGTGGGGCCGCGAGCAGAAGCCTCGACCAGGATGTCCGGATGCACCCACCGTTCATTTCCCGGCGCCCGCCGCCCGCGATTGGAGTTCGTCCGGGACGACTCTCCTTCTTCGAAATCGCGAGCGAGAGGCAATGAGCGGCTTGCCGGAGAGCTACGGGCGATTCGCGGCAACCGCCTCGGGTCAGCACCCTGTCTTCTTCGATGCCTTCCGCTTCCTGCCGCCGACCGGCGAGCTGTGGCGTGGCGAGAAAGAGCTGAAGCTCACGCCTCGCGCTGCCGCCGTGCTGAGGCTGCTCGTGGAGCGAGCCCAGCAGATCGTGACCAAGCAGGAGCTTCTCGACAGGGTCTGGGAAGGAAACGCGGTGGGCGACGAAGCGCTGACGTCCTGCGTCCAGGAACTGCGTCGGACACTCGACGATGACGCGCGCAAGCCGCGCTACATCGAGACCAGGCACCGCAGAGGCTATCGCCTGATCGTTCCGGTCATGCCCGTGGCCCTGGCGCTGCCGGAAAAGCCGTCGATTGCCGTCCTGCCGTTCGTCAACAGGTCGGGCGACCCGGAGCAGGAGTATTTTGCCGACGGCATCACCGAGGACATCATCACCGAGCTGTCGCGGTTCCATTCGCTCTTCGTGATCGCCCGCAATTCGTCCTTCTCCTACAAGGGCAGGTCGCCCAGCATCAGGCAGGCAGGCGCGGAGCTTGGAGTGCGCTACCTTCTGCAGGGCAGCGTGCGCAAGTCGGGCAATCGCGTGCGCCTTACCGGGCAGCTCATCGATGCGACGACCGGGGCACATTTGTGGGCAGAGCGCTACGACCGCGAGCTGAACGACATCTTCGCGGTCCAGGCCGAAGTGACGCAAGCCATCGTCGCGGCCATCGCACCCGAAATCGAATGGATCGAGCTGTCGAAGGCCACGCGGCGCTATCCCGACAATCTCAGTGCATACGACATCGCCCTTCGGGCATGGGCGCATGCCACCGAGGCGCTCGGCAGGGCGGATCGGACCCTTCTCGAGCGATCGATCCAGGAGGCCCGGGAAGCGCTGGCGATCGACCCGGACAGCGTGCAGGCCCTGCAGGTGATTGCGTATGCCTATGGCCAGGCCCTGCTCCTCCAGATGGCAGGTGACCAGGAGTATGCCCTTCAGCAGGCCACGCTGGCCGCCACACGGGCCATCGAGCTCGATAGTACGGATGCGTACAACTACTCCCTGCGGGCGCTGGCCGTGCTGAGGAGCCGGCGGCTCGATCTCTATCCCGCAGCGCTCGCCGACGCCCGTCTCGCCCACCAGATGAACCCCAACCATGCGGACGTGCTGCGGATCCTGGCCGGTGTCGAAGCCGGCAGCGGCGAACCGGAAAGTTCGATCGAGCATGCCTTGCAGGTCCTGCGGTTGAACCCGCGGGATCCGCGCAGCCACATCACGTACAACCTGCTGAGTTTCGCGAGCTTCGCCGCAAGACGCTATGCCGACGGCATTGCGTGGGCCTCGCGGGCATTGAGCAATATGCCGGGAATGATCCAGGCACAGAAATGCCTTGTGATCTGCCTCGTCGGCGCGGGCGAGATCGACAAGGCGAAGGTTGCGTTCGCATCGTTGCAGGAAATGGCTCCAGAATATGCAAAAGGCGACCTCGAAGGCATGTCGCTGTACCGCCGGCCCGACGATCGCATCCGCGCCTTGGCGTTCCTGCGGATCGCGGCCGGTCTGGAGGCCCCCGGCGCGGCCATCCCGTTACGGTGAGCGCCGCCGCTCCGGGCATGACGGAAACCCGGAACTTTCCCATAACTTTCCCATGATTTTGCTCCGGAAGGCTGCGAACTGGCACCGGTGGCGTTCTCGGCCACGCAACACAGGGAGCGGACATGTCCAGGAAACTTCGCACCTCGGCGATCGCGACCGCGCTGGTTGCGGGCGGCTTCCTTGCCCAGCCGGCGCTCGGGCAGGAGCGGCTCGGCAACGTGCATTTCGAGACATCCTGCACGCCTGACGCGCAGGCGCTGTTCGACCGCGCCATGCTGTATCAGCACTCATTCTGGTATCGAGCCTCGCAGAAGACCTTCGAGGACGTGCTGAAGGCCGATCCCCAGTGCGGCATCGCCTATTGGGGCATCGCGCTGAGCCTGCTGTGGAATCCCCATGTCCCGCCGCCCGCGGCGAACCTTGCCCAGGGTGCCGATGCCTTGGGCAAGGGCAAGACGGTGGGCACGAAGACCCAGCGCGAACAGGACTATCTGGATGCGCTTTGGGTCATGTATGCCGACTACGGCAAGGTCGACCACCGGACGCGCAACATCGCCTATGCCAAGGCCATGGAGCAACTTGCGCTCCGCTATCCCGACGACGACGAAGCGCAGATCCACTACGCGCTCGCCCTCAACACGTCGGCTTCTCCGGCCGACAAGTCCTATGCCAACCAGCTCAAAGGCGGCGCCCTCCTGGAGCCGATCTTCCAGCGCCAGCCCGACCATCCCGGGGTGGCGCATTACCTGATCCACCTCTACGACTATCCGCCGATCGCGATCAAAGGTCTCGATGCGGCCCGCCGCTATGCCAGGATCGCGCCGGCGGCGGCGCACGCCCAGCACATGCCGTCGCATATCTTCACGCGCCTCGGCTATTGGGACGATTCGATCGCGTCGAACGTCGAGTCGGAGCGTGTCGCGCGGGAAGACGGAGAGGCAGGCGATCAGCTGCATGCCATGGACTATCTGGTCTATGCCAATCTTCAGCTCGGCCAGGACCGCAAGGCCAAGAACGTCATCGACGCAATGTTCGCGGTCAAGGGTTTCCCCGAGATCTACCTCGGGGGGCCCTATGCGCTGGCCGCTTCGCCGGCGCGCTACGCCGTGGAACGCGGCGACTGGACGGCGGCAGCCGCCCTCGAGGTCCGTCCGAGCCCGCTGCCCCAGGTGCAGGCGATCACCCATATGGCGCGTGCTCTCGGTGCGGCGCGCACGGGCGATCCGGCAGCCGCCAAGGCCGATATCGCCAGGCTCGCCGAATTGCGGGACAAGTTGCGCGATTCCAAGGACGCCTATTGGTCCGAACAGGTCGATATCCAGCGCCAGGTCGCGACCGCGTGGTTGCTCTACGCCGAAGGCAGCTACGATGAGGCCCTGAAAGCCATGAACGCGGCAGCCGATGCCGAGGACCGGACCGAGAAGCATCCGGTCACGCCCGGTGTCACCAAGCCGGCCCGGGAGCTCTACGGCGTCATGCTGCTCGACCGTGGAATGGCGGCCGAAGCGTTGCTCGCATTCGAGGCGACGCTAAAGAAGGAGCCCAATCGGCTCGGCGCCTACGCAGGCGCGGCGAAGGCCGCCGAGAAGTCGGGCGACCAGGCCAAGGCGCGGCAGCATTTCGCCAAGGTGGTCGAGATTGCCGCCGGTGCCGACGAGAGCCGGACGGAAATCGCCGAGGCGCACGCCTTCCTGGCGAAGAACCCATGAGGCTCGCTCGGCTCCTGGCGGTTCCCGTCGTCGCCGCAAGCCTGCCAACGGCCGCGAACGCGGAGCCGGTGGGTCTCACTGGATATGCCGGCGTGCTCGGCGAATGGGAGCTGACCGCCCCTCTCACGGCGACGGTCTCGGATCGATCGAAGGAGTTCACCGGGCCGTTGAAGATGCGGCACGTCGGCTATTGCACGCAGGACGGACCGGAAGAAAAGACAGGCGAGATCCGCGTTCGCTTGTCGGGGCCTGCGGCCTCTCGACTGACGGCGACCCTCGTGGTCAACGGCGTGGAGTGCTCCTTCAGCGGCCGACAGTCCAACGCCTACACCGGTTCGCTGAAATGCCCCGACCGGCGTGCCGTGCCGCTGACCCTTTGGCTCGAGTAGCCTCGGCGCGGTTCGGCGGCGGCGTCTCGGCGGTGTGAACACCCCTGCCGCATCGAATTCCTCCCTGCGCGTAGCGCGGGAGGATGTCCACACTGGAGTCGCTGCGCTGGGATGACAGCGTCCCCAGCGCGGGCACGATCTGAAATATCGTGCCTCGAAGCGATTATTTCGTCACGAGCTTCAGGCCGCGCTGACGACGAAGCCGGCGCGCGGAAAGTGGACGGCGACGTCGCCGACCCGGTCGTCGCTGCGGACGATCGAGACGCGGTCGCTGGTCAGGCCGACGAGCGTGCCGGTGACCGGGACCTTGCCGGTATCGTCCGGCGTGACGCTGACCTTCCGGCCGGCCTTCAGGCCGCTCGGATCCAGCTCGTCGACCTTGCAGGTCTCCGGGGTCGCCGTCTTGGCGACCTCGAGCGCATCGGTCGCGCTCATCTCGGTGGGCTTGCCGCTGCCGAACGCCTTCATGCGCTCCGACCATTCGACGATCTTGGGCAGCCGGTCGAGCGGTGACGGCGCGGCGCCCGCACCCATGCGGACCTGCAGGAACCATACCGGGTTGTAGAGCGCGCAATCGGCCAGGCACGGCACCGCGCCGAGCAGGAACGGCCGGCCGTCGCGCAGCATCTGCTCGGCGAGCGTGAGCTGGGCATAGGTCTGCTCGCGTGCCATCGGCTGCGCGGCCTTGAGCCGCTCGCCGTCGAACGGGCGGCCCGAGAAGTCGGTGCGATCCTTCTTGAACGCCTCGGGCAGCTGATCGCCGATCGCTCCCATCACCACACCGACCGCCGACCAGAAGATGTTGCGGTCGATCCACATCGCCAGCGCCCGCGCCTCGCCCTCCTGGCCGACCGGCAGCAAGGCCGGCCGGGGCGCGCGCTTCTCGAGCTCCATCATGATCAGCTGCGTGTCGCAATAGATGTCGGCCCCGACCTGCATCACCGGCGTCCTGCGATAGCCGCCGGTCAGCGGCATCAGGTCGGGCTTGGGCATGATGTTGGGGATCGACACCGATCTCCAGGCGAGCTGCTTGATGCCGAAGGCGACCCTCACCTTCTCGGAAAACGGCGAGTTGGCATAGTGATGCAGGATGAGGTCGGCCATGAGTGCTCCTCGTCAATGGACGGTCGCCAGCGCGACCAGCAGAGCGAAGCCCAGCCCGCCCGCGACCGCGAGGCGCCAGGCCCACAGGTAAAGGCGCGTGCGCTGCGCCACCAGCCGGCCCAGCCGGTCGAGCACGCCTTCGTCGAGCCCGGGCGTGCCGTCGAAGAAGCCACGCGCCACGCCGATCACCGGGAAGGCGCAGCCGCAGCTCGCGACGCTCAGCAGCAGGCTGACGTGGCCGACCGCGAAGCCCATCGCCTTGATGACCGGCCTCGATTGGGCGAACGGATCGACCCCGCTCACGACGACCACGTAGGCGAGCGCCGCCACGACGATGGCGTTGAAGCGCAAGAGGGCCGAGGTCTTGGAATCGAGCGCGTTCAGCATGGCGAACAGCCGGTCCCACGCCGCAACCCGCACCTTGTCCGCGGGCGTGCCGTCCGTCGCCTGCAGGCGCGCGAGGACGACCGCCTGGCTCTCGCAAGTCATCCGCGCAAGGCCGCGATGTTGGCCGCGTATTGGCCGGGGCCGCCGGCAAATACTGCCGTGCCGGCGACCAGCGCGTCGGCGCCTGCCCGCAGGCACTGCCGTGCCGTCTCCGGATTGACGCCGCCATCGACCTCGAGATCGATCGGCTTGCCCAGCGCATCGATCGCCTTGCGCAGGGCCGCGATCTTGGCGAGCTGGCTCGGGATGAAGGCCTGGCCGCCGAAGCCGGGATTGACGCTCATCACCAGCACAAGGTCGAGATCGCCCAGCACGGACTCGATCGCCGCCAGCGGCGTGCCCGGGTTGAGCACGCAGCCGGCGCGCCTGCCGTGATGCTTGATGAGCTGGATCGTCCGGTGCACGTGCGGCCCCGCCTCGGGATGGAACGACAGCGTGTCGGCGCCGGCCTCGACGAAGGCGGGGATCAGGGGATCGACCGGCGTCACCATCAGGTGCACGTCGAACGGTTTCGTGGTGTGCTTGCGCAGCGCCTTCACCACCATGGGTCCGATCGTGAGGTTGGGCACGAAGTGATTGTCCATCACGTCGACATGGATCCAGTCGGCGCCGGCGGCGTCGATGGCCTCGACCTCCTGGCCGAGCGCCGAGAAGTCGGCGGACAGGATAGACGGCGCGATGCGGACGGGATGCTGCGGCATGACGATCGGAAGCCCTTTCAGGTGCCGGGCCGGGTCGGCGCGTCCCAGCCCTTGCGGCGGAAGGGATTGGTCGGGAAGGTGCCCAGCATCTTCAGCTCCCTCGAGAAGAAGCGCAGCTCGTCCATGGCGAGTTGCACGCTGCGCTGGTCGGGATGCCCCTCGACCTCGGCATAGAACTGCGCCTGCTCGAACTGCGCGCCGCTGAGATAGCTCTCGAGCTTCACGATGTTGACGCCGTTGGTGGCGAAGCCTCCCAGGGCCTTGTAGAGCGCCGCCGGCACGCTCTTCACCCGGAACAGGAAAGCCGTCATGCAGCGACCGGCGCTCGCGTCGGCCGTCGCATCCTCGCGCGAGAAGACCAGCATGCGCGTGGTGTTGTGGTCGGCGTCCTCGATGTTCCGGGCCAGGACCTTCAGGCCGTAGATGCGGGCGGCCAGCGACGAGGCGATGGCCCCGACGCTCTTGTCGCCGAGTCCGGAGATCTCGCGGGCGGCGCCTGCCGTGTCGGCGTGGACCAGGGGGGCGATGCGGTGCTTCTTCAGGAAGTTGCGGCATTGCGACAGGGCCTGGACGTGGCTCCTGGCCGTCCTGATGTCCTTGAGCGACGCGCCGGGCAGCGCCACCAGGCAATGCTCGACCCGCTGGAAATGCTCGCCCACGATCTTGAGCTTCGTATGGGGCAGCAGGCTGTGCAGGTCGGCGACCCGTCCGGCGATCGAGTTCTCGACCGGGATGATGGCCAGGGCAGCCTTGCCGGCCTGGACGGCGCCCATGGCGGCATCGAAGGTCGGGCACGGCAGGGTCGTCATGGTCGGAAAGGCGGCATGGCAGGCCATGTCGGAGTTCGCCCCCGGCTCGCCCTGGAAGGCGATCGTATTGCCGGCCTCGTTGCCGCCCCGCGCGCCTGTCCGTCCTTTGGCCATCTCGAAGTCTCCCCGCCGCGTCCACGCGCGCTCGATCCGCCCGGCAGAACCAAAAAACCTCGCTAAATCCGGGACTTGCGACGTTCCGCCGCGCGATCGTGGCGGCCTCATCAAATACTACTGATGGGCCTTTGGGCGTGCTACAGCAACGACCGAAAAAGTTTGGGCGAGCGAGAAGCGACAATGGCTAGTTTCAACACGATGGCGGGCTGCTTCCTGGCCTCCGCGCTGTTCGCGATGGTGGTGGGCAAGGTGTCGAACGCCCTCGTCAATCCACACCATCTCGAGAAGCCCGCGATCGCCGTTTCCGAGGGTGCGCCGGAGGCCAGTGCCGCGCCGGCCGTTGCCGAGCTGGCGCCGATCGGGCCCATGCTCAAGGACGCCAATGTCGAGAAGGGCAAGGCGCTCTTCGTCCAGCAGTGCTTCACCTGCCACACGATCGACAAGGGCGGCGTCAACAAGGTCGGTCCCAACCAGTGGGACATCGTCGGCCGCAAGAAGGCGAGCCACGAGGGCTTCAGCTATTCCTCGGCCCTGCAGGCCAAGGGCGGCGAGTGGACCTACGAAGACATCAACCACATGATCTTCAAGCCGCAGTCGTTCGTGCGCGGCACCAAGATGGCGTTCGCCGGCATGCGCAAGGAGCAGGATCGCGCCGACCTGATCGCCTATCTCCGCACGATGCATGACGAGCCGCTGCCGCCGCTGCCTTAGGCAGATGCAACGTCGCCCCGAGCCTGGCCGAGGGGCCTTGCTTCGAGGTTCGAGGACCTTGCCCATGGAGAGAAGGTCCCTCCACTCCGCCTGGCTCCGGCCGTGACGATCTCCGCCGAGCTCGTCTCCCTGGCCAACAGCCTCGCCGATGCCGCCCGCCCGATCGTCTCGCGTTATTTCCGGACCAGCGTCGCGATCGACGACAAGAGCGACGCCAGCCCTGTAACCATCGCCGACCGCGAGGCCGAGACGGCGATGCGCGCGCTGCTGGCCAGGCATTCGCCCGGACACGGCATTTTCGGCGAGGAGCATGGCGCGGAACGCACCGATGCCGAATATGTCTGGGTGCTCGACCCGATCGACGGCACCAAGGCCTTCGTCACCGGCCTGCCGATCTTCGGCACGCTGATCGCGCTTCTGCATCGCGGCGCGCCGGTGCTGGGCGTGATCGACCAGCCGATCCTGAAGGAGCGCTGGCTGGGCGTCGCAGGCCGGCCATCGACCTTCAACGGCCAGCCGATCGAGGTGCGGCCCTGCCCGACGCTGGACCGCGCCTACATGTACTCGACGGCGCCGATCATGTTTCCCGGCGCGCTCGAGAAGAAGCACGGGGCGCTCACCCGGCAAGTGAAGCTCTTCCGCTGGGGCGGCGACTGTTACGCCTACGGCCTGCTGGCCTCGGGCCACGTCGACCTGGTGGTCGAGAACGACCTCAAGCTCTACGACTTCGCAGCCCTCGTGCCGGTGATCGCGGGCGCCGGCGGCTTGATCACCGACTGGCACGGCAAGCCGCTCGACATGCATTCCGACGGTTCGGTGCTGGCGGCCGGCGATGCGGCGCTCCACCGCGCTGCCCTCGATGTCCTGTCTGGGCCGGTGTGCGATCGGCCTGCCGGGCACCGTCCGACCGGCTAGCCTGCTCGAGTCGCCGAACGGCATGCAAACGCGTCAGATTTCCAACGCCGAACGCAGGCTGGCC
>Ga0182738_1001577_pt1 | contig 28230 bp, 22 predicted proteins | sample eDN5th30CBELigMG_FD_128876 | JGI IMG/M metagenome (GOLD analysis project Ga0182738, IMG submission 128876) | Enriched Miracle-Growth compost microbial communities from Emeryville, California, USA - eDNA 5th pass 30_C BE-Lig MG (version 2)... ...
ACCAGCACGTGGCCGTTGACGAAGGAGGCGGCCGGCGAGGCCAGGAAGACCGCGGCGCCGGCGATCTCGTCGGGTTCGCCCCAGCGGCCCATGGGGTTGCGCGCCGCCACGGCGGGGCCGGACTTGGGGTCGGCCGCCATCGCTGCGTTGGTCTCGGTGGCGAAGGTGCCCGGCGCGATCGCGTTGCTGGTGATGCCCAGCGCGCCGAACTCCATTGCCATGGCGCGCACCAGGCCGGTCAGGCCCTGCTTGGCCGCGGGGTAGATGGCGTCGCCCACGCGCGCCAGCTCGCCGACCACCGAAGTGATGGCGATCAGGCGGCCGTGCCGGCGCGGCGCCATCAGCTGCGCCGCCGCGCGCGACAGCAGGATGGCCGCGACCAGGTCGGTCTCGATCAGCGCGCGCACCTCGGGGGCGGTGATCTCGGCCAGGGTCTTGCGGTTGCGCGCGCCGACGTTGTTGACCAGGATGTCGAGCCGGCCGTGCTCGTCGCGGATGCGCGCGAAGGCGGCATCGCGCGCGGCGTCGTCGGCCACGTCGAAGGGCAGGGCCTGGGCCGACAGGCCTTGGCCCGCCAGGTCCTGCGCCGCCGCCTGCAGGGGCCCGGGGTTGCGGCCGTTGAGCAGGACGTGGGCGCCGGCGCCCGCCATGGCCCGCGCGATGGCCAGGCCCAGCCCGCGGCCCGAGCCGGTGACCAGCGCCACCTGGCCGGCCAGGCTGTAGCGCTGCAGGTAGGGCAGGCCGCTCATCGCACGGCCGCTAAGCCGCGCGCGAGGCGGTCTTGGCGGCCGTCTTGCGTGCGGGCGATTTGGCGGCCTTCTTGGCCGGCGCCTTCTTGGCGGGGGCCTTGGCGGCGGCGGTCTTGGTGGTCTTGGCGGCGCGCTTGGCGGGGGTCTTGGCCGCCGTTTTGGCTGCCGTCTTGGCCGCGGTCTTGCCGGCGGGGGCGCCGGCCGGCGCCGCGCCCTTGCGTCCCGGTTTCTCGGGGCGCGGCTCGAACTCGAAGCCTATCTTGCCGTCGGGCTGGCGCACCAGGAAGGCCTTGAACTTGCGGTTGGTGCGGCTGGACACGAAGCCGTCGAGCAGGTCGGTGCGGCCCTCGGCCAGCAGCTTTTCCATCTGCGCGCTGCTGATTTCCTGCTGCAGGATGACCTTGCCGGAGCGGAAGTCGCAGCTGCGTTCCGGCCCCACGGATTTTTCGCACACGTAGCTCATGCCGTGCTCGAACACGCGCGCGCCGCATTTCGGGCAGGGGCCCAGCGGCGTGTGGCCGGAGAAGTCCACCGCCTCGTCGGCATCGTCGTCGTTCTGGCCGAAGTCGAACTGCAGCTTGTATTCGTCGTCGATGCGCAGGATGGCGGCGAACGGCCGGCCCATCTTGCTGATGAAGCCCGACAGCGGGCCCAGCTCGCGCCGGGCCAGCAGTTCCTCGACCTCCTGCGGCTCGAAGGTGCGCCCGCCCGGGTGCTTGCCGATGGAGAAGTCGCACTGCGTGCAGGCGTAGCGGCGGTAGTTCTCCTTGACCACGCCGCCGCACTTCGGGCAGGGCGTGGCCAGGGTGACGTAGTCGCCCGGCACGGTGTCGCGGTCGTATTCCTTGGCGCGCTTGACGATCACCTGGGTCATCTGCGCGATCTCGCGCATGAAGGCGTCGCGCGCCAGCGCCCCCTGCTCGATCTGCTTGAGCTTGTGCTCCCATTCGCCGGTCAGTTCCGGCGAGGTCAGCTCGGCCACGTCCAGGCCGTTGAGCAGGGTCATGAGCTGGCGCGTCTTGGCCGTGGGCACCAGCTCGCGGCCCTCGCGGCGCAGGTAGCTTTCGGACAGCAGGCCTTCGATGATGGCCGCGCGCGTGGCCGGCGTGCCCAGGCCGCGCTCGGACATGGCCTCGCGCAGCTCCTCGTCCTCGACCAGCTTGCCGGCGCCTTCCATGGCCGACAGCAGGGTCGCTTCCGTGTAGCGGGGCGGCGGCTTGGTGGCCAGGGCCACGGCCTCGATCTCCTCGGTGCGCACGGTCTCGTCCGGCGCCACGGCCACCAGGTTGGCCTCGTCGCCCTGGGCCTCGCGGCCGTAGATGGCCAGCCAGCCCGGCGAGACCAGCACCTTGCCCTCGGTCTTGAAATGGTGGCCGTTGACTTCGGTGATGCGGGTGGTGACGCGGAACTCGGCGGCCGGGAAGAACACCGCCAGGAAGCGCTTGAGCACCATGTCGTACAGCTTGGCCTCGGCCTCGCTCAGCTCGCGCGGGATCTGCAGCGTGGGGATGATGGCGAAGTGGTCCGACACCTTCTTGTTGTCGAAGATGCGCCGGTTGGGCTTGACCCAGTTTTCGGCGACCACGCGCTGCGCGTGCCGGGCCAGCGGCGCGACCACGCCGGCCTGGGTGCCGGCCACCGCCTGCATGGTCTGGCGCACCGTGTGGATGTAGTCTTCCGGCAGGTAGCGCGAATCGGTACGCGGGTAGGTCAGCACCTTGTGCCGCTCGTACAGGCTCTGCGCCAGCGACAGCGTGGCCTTGGCCGAAAAGCCGAAGCGCGAGTTGGCCTCGCGCTGCAGCGAGGTCAGGTCGAACAGCGCGGGCGACAACTGGGTGGACGGCTTGGATTCCTCGCTGACGCTGCCCGGCTCGTCGCGGCAGGCCGCCACCACGCTTTGGGCGGCCGCCTGCGACCAGAGCCGGGAGTCGCGCTTTTCCGGGTCGCGCTCGTCGCGCTGGAATTTGGGGTCGAACCAGCGGCCCTCGTACAGCCCGGCGGCGGCCACGAAGGTGGCGCGCACTTCCCAGTAGTCGCGCGAGACGAAGCTGCGGATGCGCTCTTCCCGTTCGTGCACGATGGCCAGGGTGGGCGTCTGCACCCGGCCCACCGGGGTCTTGAAGAAGCCGCCGTCCTTGCTGTTGAAGGCCGTCATGGCGCGCGTGCCGTTGATGCCGACCAGCCAGTCGGCCTCGGCGCGCGAGCGGGCGGCCGATTCCAGCGGCTTCATGACGCCGTCGTCGCGCAGGTTCTGGAAGGCCTCGCGGATCGCCTGCTGCGTCATGGATTGCAGCCACAGGCGCTGGATGGGCTTGTTCACCCCGGCGTATTGCACGATATAACGGAAGATCAGCTCGCCTTCGCGGCCCGCGTCACAGGCGTTGATGATGCTGTCCACGTCCTTGCGCTTGAGCAGGCGCACCAGCAGCTTCAGGCGCTCGGAGGACTTCTTGTCGGTCGGGCCCAGCTCGAAGGCGGGCGGGATGACCGGCAGGTGGGTGAAGCTCCACTTGCCCTTGACCGGGTCGTTGGGAGCCACCAGCCCGAGCAGGTGGCCGATGCTGGAAGCCAGGACGTAACGATCGCTTTCGAAGTAATCGCCCTCCCGCGCGAAGCCCCCCAGGGCGCGCGAGATGTCCAGGGCGACCGAAGGCTTCTCGGCAATAATCAGCGTTTTGTTCATGCGTTTCCAGTGGCGGCGGGTCCGCCGCGAGTTAGCGCGGATGATAAGAGGGGAGTTTCGCGCCGTGCAAGTCAGCCCTCCCGGTCCGCCTTTTCCATCTTACGACGCCTGGCGGGCATTCCTGTCCCGGGCGGCCCTCGCCCTGGGGGCGCTGCTGCTGGCCGCGGGCCTGGCCTGCCTGGTGGCGGCCAACTGGCCGGGGATGCCCCGCTGGCAGCGTTTCGCCCTGGCGCAGGCGGTGCTGGCCGGGCTGGCGCTGCTGGCTTTCTGGCGCGAGGGCCGGGGCGGGGCCGCCGCGGGGACGGGCGGCCCGGCCGGCCGCCGCATCCGCGCCGCGCTGCTGGGCGTGGCCGGCGTGGCCCTGGGCGCCTTGCTCGCGCTGCTGGGACAAGCTTATCCCACCGGCGCCGACGCCTGGGAGCTGTTCGCCTGGTGGGCCGTGCTGCTCGCGCCGTGGGCGCTGGCCGCCGGCAGCGCCGCCGTCTGGCTGCTGTGGGTGGCGGTGGCCAACGCCGCCGCCGGCTTCTGGCTGCACGCGACGGCGCAGCTGCGCTGGCTGCCCGGCGTCGACCTGCCCCTGGCCGGCATCGCCCAGGCGGCGTTCGCCGCCGTCCTGCTGGCGGCCTGGGAATGGGCGGCCGCGCGTGCCGGCCACCGCGGCCGCAGCGGGCCGCGCCTGCTGGCCGCCCTGGCGCTGGCCTGCCTGGTGCCGGCGGTGGTGCTGGGCGACCTGGGCCGGCAGGCCTGGCCGGCGCTGGCCGCCTGGGCCGCGGCGACCGCCGGCCTGTTGCTGGCCTACCGCCGCCGGCCGACCGACCGGGTCATCCTGGCGCTGGCCGCGGCCGGCGTCATGGCGGTGTCGCTGCGCCTGGCCGGGGAATGGCTGTTCGCCGTCCTGGACGACGAATTCGCCCTGCTGCCGCTGGCCGTGCTGCTGGTGGCCGAGTCGGCCTGGGCGGCACGCTGGCTGCGGCGTGTTCCGCCGCCGGCCGAGTGCGTTCCGCCAGCGCGGCTGCAGGACGCCGGGAAGACAGGCGGGCGGGCGGCAGGGACGAGGCAGGCGGAGCCGGGCGGGCTGCCGGGCGGCGACGGTCCGGGCGGCGGCTGCGCCGCAGGGGACGCGGGAGCGCCCTGGTACGTGCAGGCGCTGCTGGCCCTGGGGGCCTGGCTGGCGACCTTGATCCTGCTCGCCTTCCTGCTGGCCGCCGACCTGGTTGGCAGCCCGGCCGGCGCCCTGGGCTTGGGGGTGGTGCTGGCCGCGGCGGCGGTGGCGGCGCTGCGCGCCGCGCGCGGCGATTTCCTGCGCCAGCTGGGCACGGCGGCCGGGCTGGCCGGGCTGGCGCTGGCCGGCTACGGCCTGGGCGAGCTGCTGCCCGGCGGCGCCACGGCCTGGGTGGCCTGGCTGCTGGCGGCGGCGCTGCTGGCGGTGGCGGCGCCCAGCCCAGCCCTGCGCCTGCTGTGCGGCCTGGCCGTGGCCCTGGCCTGGGTGGGCGCGGTGCACGGCGCGGGCGGCGGCGAGGCCTGGGACGCCCTGGAGGCCCTGGCCGGCGGCGAGCAGCCCGGCCGCATGCTCTGGGCGCTGGCCGTGCTGGCGGGCGCGGCGGCGGCGCTCTGGGCCGTGGGTTCGCGGCGCGCAGACGCTGGCGGGCTGCCGCCCGGGGCATCGCGGCCGGCTGGGGCGTCACGGTTGGCTGGGGCGTCGCGGTTGGCCGGACCCTTGCTCCCGCCGTCGCTCCTGCCCTTGTCCCTCTTCCGGCCTTGGGCGTGGGCCTGGACGGCGGCGGTCCAGGGGCTGGCCTGGCTGGCGCCCGGCACGGCGCTGCCGCGCTGGCCTGCGCTGTTCGCGCACGACCCCGCCGCGGCGCTGGGCTTGGCCGCGCTGGCGGCCCTGCCCGCAGCCGTGGCGGCCTGGGCCCTGCATCCCGCGCGCGGCCGGCACCAGCCCGCCGCCCTGCGCCTGGGCCTGCCCGCCGCGCTGCTGGTCCTCGCCCTCTCCTGGCTGCCCGCACCGGGCGTGGCGCTGGGGCTGGCCTGGCTGCTGCTGGGCCACGCGCTCGCCCGCCGCGGCCTGGCCGCCTTCGGCGCGGCCGGCCTGCTGGCCTATCTGCTGCATTATTACTATCAGCAGCAAGTGCCCCTGTGGGAAAAAGGCCTGTGGCTGGGCGCGGCCGGTTTGGCGCTGCTGGCGCTCGGCGGCCTGGCCCGGCGGTTGCGGCCGGGCGCAGGCTCGTCCGTGGGCGGAAGCGCTGCCGCCAATCCGGCGGCCTTCGTACCGGACCAGGGCGAGCCGACCGCTGCCCGGCGGGCCATGGGCAGCTTGCCTCGTTCCGTCGTCCACTATCGCCGTGCCTGGATCGCGGGCGGGCTGCTGCTGGCGCTGGGCTTCGCCAATTTCGCCATCGCCGGGCGGGAGCGCCTGCTGGCCCGGGGGCGGCGGGTGGTGCTGGAGCTGGCGCCGGTCGATCCGCGCGCCCTGCTCCTGGGCGACTACATGGCGCTGGATTTCGCGCTCGCCCGCGAGCTAAGCCGCGAACTGGCGCGCGACGAAGGGGCGCCACGCCGGGGCTGGCTGGTCGTGCGCCCGGACGCCGAGGGGGTGGCGCGGGCGGTGCGCATCCAGGCCGGGCCGGTGCCCCTGGAGGCGGGCGAGGCCGTCCTGCGCTACCGCCGGCGCGGCCGCGCGGTGCGGTTGGCGCCCGACGCCTATTTCTTCCCCGAGGGCCAGGCTGCGCACTACGCCCGTGCGCGCTACGGCGAACTGCGGGTGGACGCGCAGGGCAATGCGCTGCTGGCCGACCTGCTGGACGAGGCGCGGCGGCCGCTTTAGGGGTCCTGCCCCACGCCGAAGCGCCGCGCCCAGCGCTGCGTGGCCTGGGTCCAGAAGTCCTCGGGCGTGTCCGCCGCCAGCGGGGCGAAGCCCAAGTCCCGCCAGGCCTGCGCCAGGCAGTCCATCGGCCGGCCGGCATCCAGCGCCGGCGCGCCGTTCTGCTTGGACAGCTTCAGGCCGGATGCATCGGTGACCAGGGGCACGTGCATCGCCCGCGGCGGGGCCAGGCCCAGCAGGCGGGCCAGCACGCGCTGGCGGGCGGTCGAGCCCAGCAGGTCGGCGCCGCGCACCACGTCGGTGACGCCTTGCCCGGCATCGTCCACCACCACCGCCAACTGGTAGGCCCAGAGCCCGTCGGCGCGGCGCAGCACGAAGTCGCCCACCGCGTGGGCCACATCCTGCTCCTGCGGCCCCAGCCAGCGGTCGTCGAAGCGCTCCACGCCCTTAGGCACGCGCACCCGCCAGGCGCGCGGCGCGCGGCCCGGGGCCAGGCCGTTGCGGCAGGTGCCGGGGTAGGGCCTTTCGCCGTCGGGCAGCGCGCCGTGGCGCTGCAGGGCGGAGTCGGCGATCTCGCGCCGGGTGCAGCCGCAGGGGTAGACGAGACCCTGGTCCTGCAGCCGGCGCAGCGCGGCCTGGTAGGCGTCGCCGCGCCGCGACTGCCACAGGATCTCGCCGTCCCAGCGCATGCCCAGCGCCAGTAGCTGCCGCTGTATGCAGTCGGCCGCGCCCGGGGCGACGCGCGGCGCGTCGACGTCTTCCATGCGCAGCAGCCAGCGCCCGCCGTGCGCGCGGGCGTCCAGCAGGCTGGCCATGGCCGCCACCAGCGAGCCGGCGTGCAGCGGGCCGCTGGGGCTGGGGGCGAAGCGTCCGGTGTAGTTCACGGGGAGGCGTTGGCGCGGGAGGGGGCGGACGACAAGGTGCAGGCGGATGCGGCGGTGGCGAGCCCGGCGCCCGGGGGCGCGAACATGCCGGTCCGAGCAGGCTGGCTGCGGACGGGCGCAAGGGCCCGGGCGGGCCCGGGGCCGTGGCGGGGCTCAGTGCAGCTGCCGGGCGCCGCCGTCTTCGAGCAGTTCTTCCAGGACCAGGTTGTCGATCTCGGCTTCCTGGCTCCAGAGGACCATCAGGGCGATGATCTTGAGCTTGGCGAGCGAGATGGGCGCTTCGCCGGCGGCCAGGGCGCGGTCGACGACGATTTCGCGCAGCGCCGCCGGCAGCACGCCGGAGGACTCCAGGAAGGCGATGAAGCCGATGGCCTCGCTGCCTAGCTGGTTGTATTCGGTGTCGGCGTAGATGCGGGTGCCGTCGCCGGGGGCCTGGGCCAGGTCGACGCAGTGCTCGGTGGTTTCCGCCAGGCCGTAGAGCCAGCCCAGGGCATCGTCGATGTCTTCGTGTTCGAAGCCGGCGGCGGCGAGGCGCCGGGCCAGCACGTCCGCCGCAGGACAGGCTTGCGGCGTATAGTAGTTTTCGAACAGATAAACCAGAATATCGAACATTTTCGGCGCGGTAAGGCCGTTTTTAGCATCAGCTCGCGGGCGAACCGATGAGCCAAACGTTTACTTACTGTACGCCGTTTTGCAACCCGGGGCAACTTGCCCGCGGCCTTGCAACAAGGCCCCGTTGGGGGCCGCGCAGCGGCCTGCCGGCGGCCTGTCCGGACAGCCTGAAAGCATGGCCAGTTCCATGCTTTCAGGACGTGGCGCGTCCCCTGTTCCCGCGCGCCCGCAGCCGCCGGGCGGCGCCCGGCAGGCGCATGCCTTCGTATCCATCCCCCGCCATCGGAGCCGCTTCGTGACGACATCTCCCTCCAAATCCCCCTGGCTGCCCGGACCGCCCGCCCTGCCCGGCGATACGCTGGACGCGGTGGATACGCCCACGCTGGTGCTGGACCTGGACGCCTTCGAGGCCAACCTGCGCGCCATGCAGGCGCTGGCCGACCGGCACGGCGTTGCGCTGCGGCCACACGGCAAGGCGCACAAGTGCCCGGAGGTGGCGCTGCGCCAGGTCGCGCTGGGCGCGGCGGGCATCTGCTGCCAGAAGGTGAGCGAGGCGCTGCCCTTCGTGGCGGCGGGCGTGGCCGACGTGCACATCAGCAACGAGGTGGTGGGCGCGCCCAAGCTGGCCTTGCTGGCGCGGCTGGCCGGGGCGGCGCGGGTCAGCGTCTGCGTGGACCACCCCGACGCGCTGGCGGCGCTGTCGCAGGCGGTGGCGGGCGCGGGCGCGCAGGTGGGCGTGCTGGTCGACGTGGACGTGGGCCAGGGGCGCTGCGGCGTGGCCGACCCGCGCGACACCGTGGCGCTGGCGCGCCGGGCCGGCGAGCTGCCGGGGCTGCGCTTTGCCGGCATCCAGGCCTACCACGGCGCGGCCCAGCACGTGCGCGCCGCGGCCGAGCGCCGCGCGGCCGCCGCCGGCGCGGCCCGGCAGGCTGCGCAGCACGCGCACGCCCTGCGCGAGGCGGGGCTGGACTGCCCGGTGGTCACGGGCGGCGGCACGGGCACGGCGGCCTTCGACGCGGCCGGCGGCGTCTATACCGAGCTGCAGCCCGGCACCTACGCCTTCATGGACGGCGACTACGGCGACAACCAGTGGCAGGGCGAGCCGGCGCTGCGCCAGGCGCTCTTCCTGCTGGCCACGGCGATGAGCACGCCCGCGCCCGGGCGCGCGGTGGTGGACGCGGGGCTGAAGTCGACCACGGTGGAGTCCGGCCTGCCGCGCGTGCACGAGCGCCCGGGCTGCGAGTACGCGCAGGCGACCGACGAGCACGGCGTGCTGCGCGGCGAGCCGGCGGCCCTGCCGGCGCTGGGCGAGAAGCTGCGCCTGGTGCCGTCGCACTGCGATCCCACCTTCAACCTGCACGACGTGCTGGTGGCGGTGCGCGGCGGGCGGGTCGAGGCGCTCTGGCCGGTGTCGGCGCGCGGGCTCAGCCGCTAGGGCTTGTTAAACAGGCCCTAGCGTTCCGCGCCCTACAGGCTGGCGGCCAGGAACTGCCGCAGCTCGGGCGTTTGCGGCTTGCCGAAGACTTCCTCGGGCGGGCCGGACTCGTGCACCCGGCCCTGGTGCATGAAGACCACGCGGTGGCAGACCTCGCGCGCGAAGCGCATCTCGTGCGTGACCATCAGCAGCGTCATGCCGTCCTCGGCCAGCTCGCGCACCACGCCGAGCACTTCGCCCACCAGCTCCGGGTCCAGCGCCGAGGTGATCTCGTCGCACAGCAGGGCGATGGGCTGCATGGCCAGGGCGCGGGCGATCGCCACGCGCTGCTGCTGGCCGCCGGAGAGCTGGTCGGGCAGGGCGTCGAACTTGTCGGCCAGGCCGACGCGGTCGAGCATGCGGCGCGCCAGCGCGGCGGCCTCTGCCTCGGGCGTCTTCTTGACCACCATGGGCGAGAGCATCACGTTGCGCCCGGCCGACAGGTGGGGGAACAGGTTGAACTGCTGGAAGACCATGCCCACGCGCCGGCGCAGCGCGCGCAGGTGCAGCTCGTCGGGCACCAGCTGCGAGTCGGCCACCATGATGGAACCGCTGTCCAGCGTCTCCAGGCCGTTGACGCAGCGCAGGAGCGTGCTCTTGCCCGAGCCGCTCTTGCCGATGATGGCGACTACCTCGCCGGGGTCGATGCGCAGGGTGATGCCCTTGAGCACCTCGTTGTCGCCATAGCGCTTGCGTACGTCTTCAATGGCTATCAGCGGCATGGGTCCTCCTTTCCAGGCGCCGGCTGGCCAGCGACAGGGGCCAGCACAGGGCGAAGTAGATCAGCGCGGCCAGCGCGTAGACGGTGAAGGGGCGGAAGGTCGCGTTGGTGATCATGGTGCCGGCCTTGGACAGCTCGACGAAGCCGATGATGGACGTCAGCGCCGTGCCCTTGACCACCTGCACGGAAAACCCCACCGTGGGCGCGATGGCGATGCGCATGGCCTGCGGCAGCACCACGTGGCGCATCTGCTGCAGCCGGCTCATGGCCAGGCTGGCCGAGGCCTCCCACTGGCCGCGCGGCACGGCCTCGACGCAGCCGCGCCAGATCTCGGCCAGGAAGGCGCCCGTCCACAGCACCAGCGCCGCGCCCGCCGCCGTCCAGGCCGATACCTCCAGCCCCAGCAGCGACAGGCCGAAGAAGGCCAGGAAGAGCTGCATCAGCAGCGGCGTGCCCTGGAACAGTTCGATGTAGGCCCAGGCCGCGCGCCGCGGCAGCGCCGCGCGCGAAGTGCGCAGCCACAGCACCGCGATCCCGGCCAGGGCGCCGCCGATGAAGGCGGCCAGCGACAGCAGCACCGTCCAGCGCGCGGCCAGCAGCAGGTTGCGCAGGATGTCCCAGGTGGAGAACTCGATCATCGCGCCCGCCCCGGGTCGAACAGGCGCCGGCCCAGCGCGTGCAGCAGCGCGCGCAGCAGGACGGCCAGCAGCAGGTAGATGGCGGTGGCCACGAAATAGACTTCGAAGGCGCGGAAGTTGCGCGACTGGATGAAGTTGGCCGCGAAGGTCAGCTCCTCGGCGGCGATCTGCGAGCAGACCGCCGAGCCCAGCATGACGATCACGATCTGCGAGGACAGCGCCGGCCAGATGCGCTGCAGCGAGGGCCGCAGCACCACGTGGCGGAACACCTGGCCGGGCGACATGGCCAGGCTGGCGCCGGCCTCGAACTGGCCGCGCGGCGTGGCCTGGATGCCGGCGCGGATGATCTCGGCGCTGTAGGCGCCCAGGTTGACCGCCATGGCCAGGCAGGCCGCCTGCATCTCGGTCAGCTTGACGCCCGCCGAAGGCAGGCCGAAGAAGATGAAGAAGAGCTGGATCAGGAAGGGCGTGTTGCGCACGACCTCGATATAGGCCGCCACCGGCGGGCGCAGCCAGCGCGGACCCTGGGTGCGGGCCCAGGCGCAGGCGATGCCGGCGGCCACGCCGGCCGCGGCGCCGAAGGCGATCAGCTCGACCGTGACCAGCACGCCCTTGGCCAGCACGGGCGTGTAGTCGAAGACCGCGGCGAAATCGAAGCGGTAGGCCATGGGCGGCGGGCCCGGGGCGCTCGGCGGCCGGCCCTAGATGCCCGCGGGCAGCGGCGCGCCCAGCCATTTCTGGGCGATGGCCGAGAGCGACCCGTCCTGCTTGGCCTGGGCCAGGATCTCGTTGACCTTGGCCAGCAGCTTGGGCTCGTTCTTGTTCAGGCCGACGAAGCAGGGCGAATCCTTGATCAGGAACTTGGTCTCCGGCTTCTTGGGCGGGTTGCGCGCCAGGATGGCCGCCGCCACCACGTTGCCGGTGGCCACCAGCTGCACCTGGCCCGACAGGAAGGCGGTGATGGTGCCGTTGTTGTCCTCGTAGCGCTTGATCTCGGCGCCGGCCGGGGCGATCTTGGACAGCTCGATGTCCTCCACCGAGCCGCGCGTCACGCCCACGGTCTTGCCGGCCAGGTCGGCCGGGCCCGCGGCGGCCACGTCGGCCGGGCCGAACACGCCGTTGTAGAAGGGCGCGTAGGCGGCCGAGAAGTCGATGGCCTTCTCGCGCTCCGGGTTCTTGCCCAGGCTGGAGATGACCAGGTCCACCTTGCCGGTCTGCAGGTAGGGCAGGCGGTTGGCGCTGGTGACCGGCACCAGTTCCAGCTTGACGCCCATGCGCTCGGCGATCAGCTGCGCGGTGTCGATGTCGTAGCCCAGCGGCTTCATGTCCGGCCCGACCGAGCCGAAGGGCGGGAAATCCTGCGGGACGGCGACCTTGAGCACGCCGGCGCCGGCGATGTCGTCCAGGGCTTCGGCGCCGGACAGGGCGGGCGCGGCCAGCAGGACGGCGGCCGCGGCAAGGCGGGAGAACAGGGATAGGCAGTTCATGGAGGACCTCCGGGGGCGCGCTGGCGCCGGGCTGGGTGGCTGTGTTTGCACACTATCTTGGTATACAAAATAGGGCGAGCCTTGTTTGCCAAGCAACAATCGTGCCACTGGCCCGTCCCGGGAGGCGGGGCGGCCTGCCTGCACCAATATGGTTGTTTCGCGTGGGGGTGTGGTGCCTGGCGCACCAGGGCGGGGCGCGATCCTGGCCGGGGCCTGCGGGTGGCAGCCGCTGTCCGGTCGGCCTCCGGCCGGATCAGCCAGCCTGCGGGTCGACCAGCACCGCGTGCCAGCCCAGGCCGGGGTAGGTCTCGTAGCCGGGGGTGCGCGCGTAGCCCACCAGCGCGCCGTCGTGCTCGTAGTAGCCGCGCGCCTGCTCCTGCAGCAGCATGTATTCGCCCTCGGCCGGGCCGCGGTTGGAGGCGATGACGCGCTGGCGCGCGTCGACGATCAGGCAGCGCACCCGGTCCTCGCCGGCCGACAGGCGCACGCCCTCGACGATGGCGCTGGCCTGCTTGGCCCAGTCGAAGAAGACCGCCAGCACGCCCGTGGCCTCGTCGACCTGCTCGTCGTAGACCGCGGCGGCGTAGATGGCCGCGGGGCGACCGTCCAGCGCGGCCACCGGCTGCACGTCGCCCACCGAGTATTCCTCGGGCCGGCCCGCCAGGGCCTCGGCGAACCAGGGCTCGCCGGCCACGCTGCGGCCCTCGGCCTGGGGGTAGGCGCCGGCGCGGCCGTTGGCCTGCACGCGGCCCTGGGCGTCGATCAGCCAGATGTCCAGGTAGACCGTATAGGTGTCCAGGATGATGCCCAGCCGCTGGCGGGCGGCGTCCAGCGCCACCGAGCCGCCGTTGTCCAGGGCCTGGACGACGGCCGATTCGGTCGCCCACCAGCGCACGTCGCAGGTGCGCTCGTACAGGTTGCGGTCCATGGTCTCGATGACGTTGAGCGCCAGGTCCGACAGGCGCTCGCCGCGCGCCTGGTGCAGCGCCTGGCGCAGACGCTGGCCCAGGTCGCCGAGCTCCTGCTGCAGGGTGGTGGCCAGTTCCTCGACCCGGTCGGAGACTTCCCGCACCCGGCCGGCGACGATGGCGAAGCCGCGCCCGGCCTCGCCCACGTGGGCGGCCTCGATGGCGGCGTTCAGCCCGAGCAGGCGGGTTTCCAGGGTGATGCCCTTGATGTCGCGCACCCGGCTGACGGTGATTTCCTCTATCCACCGCGATAAGGCGGCGACGTTGTCCTTGGAGCCTTGCATGATGATGCGTCCCCGAAAATGGCCGGCCCGATGCCGGATATCTGCCGGCCGCCAGGGTACCGTCCTAATTTTGACTAAAAGTGACACTCCCTAGCAATTTTTGTACCAATGTGCCGAAAAGGGTTCCGCCGGCCCGCCGGCGGAAAACCTGCGGCGGGCGCGCGCAACGTCCACGCCTGCCAGCGGCGTGCGGCCGGCAGGGTTTGTGAAATGAAATAAGGGACGTATCCAGCGCGGATGAGGGCGGGCGCCCGGGCCGCCTAGGTCAGCAGCGCGGCGACCAGGCCGCCGTCGCCCGTGGCGGGCGGGGCGGAAAAGTCCAGGGCGCGCTCGACGTTCTCCAGGTGCTCGACCATCAGGCGGCAGGCGCGCTCGGCGTCGCCGGCGCGGGCGGCTTCCAGGAAGGCGTGGTGCTCGTCCGACGAGCAGGCCGCGTCGTGGCTGGACTGGTACAGCACGGTGATCACCGCGCTGCGCGCCGACAGCTCGCGCAGCATCTCGGTCAGCACGCCGTTGCCCACCGTCTCGGCCAGCAGGATGTGGAAGTCCGACAGCAGCCGGTTGCGCAGCTGCGCGTCGCGGCCTGCCAGGGCCTTGCGCTCCTGGCGCAAGTGCTGCTCCAGCCGGCGGAAGTCGGCCGGGCCGGCGCGCGCGACGAATTCCCGCGCCAGGGCGGTTTCCAGGATGCGGCGCACGGCGAAGATCTCGCGCGCCTCCTCGGCGCTGGGGCGGCTGACGAAGGCGCCCTTTTCCGGCACGGTGCGGATCAGCTTGTCCTTGGACAGCATCAGCAGGGCGGCGCGGATCTTGGTGCGGCTGACCCCGTAGGCGCGCGCCAGCGCCTCCTCGCGCAGGCGCGTGCCGGGCGGCAGGCGGTGCGCGACGATGGCCGCGGCGATGTCCCGGGCGATGGATTCGGCGCTGCTGTCGGAAGCGGGGCTGTCGGTCATGGAGGAAGGAGCGATGGGGAATCCGGCGGCGGCGCGGCGGCGGAAAGGAACCGTGCGGCGCATAGTCTAAACAAAAATGCCAGACAAGTATTGCATACAAAAATTGCATGCGTTAAATTGGCCGGCAGCCACGAATCCTTCATTGCCAGGAAACCCGCCGCCATGCCCGCCGCCGACATCGAACAGGCCCTCGTCCGCTACCTGGACGGGCAGCGCGGCCGGCAGGCGGATTTCCTGCGCGAAATGGTGCGCGTGCCCTCGGACAACCCGCCCGGCGACTGCCTGGCCCACGCGCAGCGCGCGCAGGCCCTGCTGTCGGCCGAGGGGCTGCCCGTGCAGGCCTGCCCCGTGCCGGCCGAGACCGTGCGCGCCCACGGCATGGTGGCGGTCACCAACCTGCTGGTGCGCGTGCCCTTCGGCCCCGGCGGGCCGACCGTGGCGCTGAACGCGCACGGCGACGTGGTGCCGCCCGGCCTGGGCTGGCGCCACGACCCCTACGGCGGCCAGGTCGAGGACGACCCCGGGCACGGCCCGGTCATGTACGGCCGCGGCGTGGCCGTGTCCAAGTCCGACTTCGCCACCTACGCCTGGGCGCTGCTCGCCCTGCGCGAGGCCGCGCGGCGCGGCGCGCGCCTGGCCGGCGCGGTAGAGCTGCACCTGACCTACGACGAAGAGGCCGGCGGCGAGGCCGGCCCGGCCTGGCTGCTGGACCAGGGCCTGTCGCGCCCGGACTACGCCATCTCGGCGGGCTTCTCTTACGCCGTGACCACCGCGCACAACGGCTGCCTGCACGCCGAGGTCGCCGTGCGCGGCCGGCAGGCGCACGCGGCCATGCCCGAGACCGGCGCCGACGCGCTGGAAGCGGCCGCCGCCATATTGCAGGCCCTGTACGCGCACCGCGCCGTGCTGGCGCAGCGCCGCTCGGCCGTGCCGGGCATCGCCTCGCCCACGCTGAACGTGGGCCTGATCCAGGGCGGCATCAACACCAACGTCGTGCCCGACCTGGTGACGCTGCGCATCGACCGGCGCATGATCCCCGAGGAAGCCGGCGGCGACGCCGAAGGCGAGCTGCGCCGCGTGGTGGAAGCGGCCGTGGCGGGCCGGCCCGGCATTTCGGTGCAATTGCGCCGCATCATGCAGGCCGGGCCGCTGGTGCAGTTGCCGGGCGCCGAGCGGCTGATCGAGCCGCTGCGCCGGCACGCGGGCGCGGTGTTCGGCGCCGGCATCCCGGTGCACGGCGTGCCGCTGTACACCGACGCGCGCCACTACGCGCAGCGCGGCATCCCCACCGTGCTGTACGGCGCCGGGCCGCGCACGCTGATGGAGGCGCGCGGCCACAACACCGACGAGAACCTGCGCCTGAACGATCTGTACGGGGCTACCCGGGTGGTGGCGCTGGCGCTGGCGGATCTGCTGGCGGCGTAGGCGCCGGCGCGCCGTCAACTATCATCCTGCGCCAGCCCGTCCAGGAAGTGCCGGATCGCGCGCAGCGCGGCCTCCACGTCGGCGGCCGCCACGGTCTCCAGCGGGTTGTGGCTGATGCCGCCGTTGCCGCAGCGCACGAACAGCATGCTGACCGGCGCCACGCGGGCCATCAGCATGGCGTCGTGCCCCGCGCCCGAGGGCAGCTCGAAGTCCTCCATGCCCAGCGCCGCCAGCGCGGCGCGCCAGCGGCGCCGGCCGTCCTCGCTGCACGGCACGGCGGGCACGCGCACCACTTCCTCCTGGCTCCATTCGATGTTGCGGCGGGCGCAGATCGCCGCGATCTCGCGCTCCAGGTCGGCCAGCGCCGCGTCGCGCAGCGCGTCCGCCCCGCCGCGCACGTCGATGGACAGCCGGCACCGGCCGGGGATGACGTTGATCGAGCCGCCCGGCACCTCCAGCTGCCCCACCGTGCCCATGAGGCCGGGCGCGCCGCTGCAGCGGCGCTCGACCGCCAGCACGATCTCGGCCGCCGCGGCCGCCGCGTCGCGGCGCATGTCCATGGGCGTGGTGCCGGCGTGGCCGGCCTGGCCGGCCAGCGCCAGCACGCGGCGCACGCAGCCGGCGATGCCGCTGACCGCGCCCAGCGCCAGGCCGCGCTGCAGCAGCACCGGCCCCTGCTCGATGTGGATCTCGAAGTAATGGCGCAGCCGCCGCGCGTCCACCGCGGCCGCCGGGATGTCGGCCGGGTCCAGGCCCGACTCGGCCATGGCCTCGCGCAGCGACACGCCCTGCCGGTCGCGCAGGTCCAGCACCGCCGGGTCGTAGCAGCCCGCGTAGGCCGACGATCCCATGAAGGCGCCGCCGAAGCGCACGCCCTCTTCCTCGGCGAAGCCCACCACCTCCAGGTCGTAGGGCAGGCGCCGGCCCGCGGCGTGCAGGCCGGCCACCACCGCCATGGGCGCCAGGATGCCCAGCCGGCCGTCGTAGCGCCCGCCGTTGCGCACCGTGTCGTAGTGGCTGCCGGTGGCCACCAGCGCGGGCTCGCGCGCGTCCGGCGCGGCCCGGTAGCGGCCCACCACATTGCCCACGGCGTCGCGCCGCACGCTGTCGAAGCCGGCGGCCAGCATCCATTCCTGGAGCTGCGCGGCGGCGGCGTGGTGGGCCGGGGTCAGGTAGGTGCAGGTGAGCCGGCCGGGCTCCTCGCTGTGGCGGGCCAGCGCGTCGGCCCAGGCGAGCACCTGGTGGGCGGCGGAGAAGGTGTCGGTCATGTTCGGGCGCGGGCGGGAGGAAGGCGGGCTGGACGAGGGCGGACCGGCCGCGCGCCGTGCGCGGCAGGCAGCCGCAATAATACAGAAATTGTATACAGAAAATCGCCATTCCCGCGCGGGAAATCGACGCTGGGGAACCGGCCCGCAACGCATGGGAGACCGGTCCGGCGCGCCTGCGCTCAGCCCTCGCGCTGAACCGCATCTGTTGCGCGCAAGCCCACATCCCGCCCGTCCGTTCGCGCATCGTCAACTTTTTTCGGCATACTTCGCAATTCTCGATTTGCGCGCCCCGCGCGCCCACCCCCAGCAGGAACCGCCATGGATTTCAGCCAGTTGAACGTCAACGCCCTCATGGAAATCACGCAGCGCCCGGACCTGGCCTTCGTGCGAGGCCGCGGCTCCTGGCTGGAGGACCACGCCGGCAAGCGCTACCTGGACTTCGTGCAGGGCTGGGCCGTCAACTGCCTGGGCCACTGCCCCGAGCCCGTCTCGCGCGCGCTGGCCGAGCAATCCGAACTGCTCGTCAACCCCTCGCCCGCCTTCTACAACCTGCCCTCGATCGCGCTGGCCGAGCGGCTGGTGGGCGCGTCCTGCTTCGACCGCGTGTTCTTCGCCAACAGCGGCGCCGAGGCCAACGAGGGCGCCATCAAGCTCGCCCGCAAGTACGGCCGCGTGCACCTGGGCGGCGCCTACAAGATCATCACCTTCGAGCACGCCTTCCACGGCCGCACGCTGGCGACCATGTCGGCCTCGGGCAAGCCGGGCTGGGACACCCTGTTCGCGCCCCAGGTCGACGGCTTTCCCAAGGCCAGGCTCAACGACCTGGAGTCGGTGCGCGCGCTGATCGACGACCAGACCGTGGCCGTCATGCTGGAGCCCGTGCAGGGCGAGGCCGGCGTCGTGCCGGCCGAGGAAGACTTCCTGCGCGCCCTGCGCGCGCTGACGCATGAGCGCGGCCTGCTGCTCATCGTCGACGAGGTGCAGACCGGCATGGGCCGCACCGGCGCCCTGTTCGGCTACCAGCTTTCGGGCATCGAGCCGGACATCATGACGCTGGGCAAGGGCATAGGCGCGGGCGTGCCCCTGGCCGCGCTGCTGGCGCGCGAAGCGGCCTGCTGCTTCTCGCACGGCGACCAGGGCGGCACCTACAACGGCAACCCGCTGATGACGGCGGTGGGCGTGGCGGTGTTCGACGCGCTGACCGGCCCGGGCTTCATGGACGCCGTGCTGGCGCGCGGCGGCCAGCTGTCCGAAGGCCTGCTGTCGCTGGCGGCCAAGTGGGGCATGCCGGGCGAGCGCGGCCGCGGCTTGCTGCGCGCCCTGATCCTGGACCGCGACGACGCCCCCGCCATCGTCGAGCGCGCCCGCGCCATGGCGCCCGAAGGCCTGCTGCTGAACGCGCCGCGCCCCAACCTGCTGCGCTTCATGCCGTCGCTGAACGTCACCGAACAGGAAGTCGCGCGCATGCTGGAAATGCTCGACGAGGCGGTGGCCGAGCAGCGCCGCTGAGGGGCGCGCCGCCTTCCCGCGCCGTGCGGGCTGCATGTGCCCGTTCTGCCGCTCCTGGCGGGACGGGCTGTGCAGCTAGATTTGCCTGAATCGGGCGCTCGCGCGCCAGGGGATTTCCAGCGCCGTGCCTTCGATGGCGCGGGCCTGCTCGACTATCCGTGGCCACCACAGCACGAACTGGGCAGTCTTTTCCCAGTAGCGGCGGCTTGCCCACGAAGGTTGCAGGACGAAGACGGACAAGCCGTATTTGCGGATGACCTGTCTTTCGGCGCCTTTCTTCTTGCGAAAGGCATCGCCGGAGATGACCGCCCAATCGTGGGCTTCCTCGCCCAGCGATTGCAGCCATACGAGGTCCGGCGTGCCGGAGGGGAAGCGCTCGCTGATGTGGCAGACCGTGGCCACGGACGCGGAAGCGAAAGCGCCCCGGCTCGCGGCGGCCACCAGGGCCGCCCAATTGGGCGGCAGGTTGTGGTCGATGAAGAAGTTCAATGGGCCTGCCGCAGCCGGCTTTCGAACCTGACGGCGGATCGCACGAAACGCGCAGGGACGCCATATACGCCAGCCGTCTGCGCGATGGCGTGATCGTTGCCGCCTTCGGCCAGATAGGATGCATAGAGGAAGTCGGTGGGGGTGCCGGTGTCCTCGACGATGGGGCTGCCGAATTGTCTGGCCGGGTCCAGCACGACGTGCTCGCGCCGTGAGGCGGGATACCACTTCGCCGCCTGGTCCTGGTGGTATTCGATGCCCGCGTAGAGCGACGGGCTGATGATGTCGCTGAAGACGACTTGCCGGTTGCGCAGGTCGACGAGTACGCCTTCCTTCTCGGCCTGGCGGACGGTCTCGCCGAATATCGTCCGGCCATCCGTCTTGAAGCGCAGGGTCGTGAAGGGATACTTCACGCCGTAGAGTTGCTGCGCGGATTCCAGGCAGCGCCGGACCACGATCAGGGGCAAACCCTGGCGCACGAAGGCGTTGACGAAGCGGGCCTCCAGGAGATCATGGAAACCGATGACCTTGTCCTCGAAGCCTTCGCCGGCCAGTTGCGGCGTCCATAGCGGCGCGGACCACAGGCGAGCGCGTTCGCCGCGCCGTTCCTTCGGATAGTGGTAGCCGAAGAGCCAGCGGTTCAGGTGCGGGGCCGGGACACCGATCAATCGTGCCGCCTCGCCCAAAGAGTACATGCCGGTGCCTGAGTACATGATGGCTTCGCGTCGAGGTATTCGGGGCAGTTTACCCGGGCGATCACCCGTCCGGAGCAGGGCGTGACAATTCTGTCACGCGCATCACGCGTCGTTGGCGCTTTCCCGCAGCGTGGCCAGTTCCGCCCCTTCGGCCACCTGGTCGCCTACGGCGTAGAACAGCTCTGCCACCACGCCGTCGGCGGGGGCGGCGATGGTGTGCTCCATCTTCATGGCCTCCAGCACCAGCAGCGGCTGGCCGCGCGCGACGGTCTCGCCCGGGCGCGCCAGCAGGGCGACGATCCTGCCGGGCATGGGGGCGGCCAGGCTGCCTTCATTGCCGACCTGTTCGCCGGCGCTGTGCGCCAGCGGGTCGGGCAGCGCGAGCTGGGCGGAAGCGTCGCCGGCGTGGACGTGCACCTGCTCGCCGTGCCGGATCACGGTGCCTGCCAGCTGCCTGCCGCCCAGCGTGAGCCGCAGGCGGCAGGCTTGCGCCCCGCCGCCGGGGCCCGCCTGCCGGTCGTAGCGCTGCGGCGTATCGCAGCGCTCCACGTGCCATGTGCAACGCCGCGGACCGTCGCCCGCATCCAGCGTCCAACTGCTGCCGCTGCCGCTGCCGCTGCCGCTGCTGTTGGCGTTGCTCTTGCTGTCGTGGTCGCCTTTGTCGCTGTCGTCGCAGGTGTTGTCGCGGCCGTCGCTGGCACCCCCGCGCGACAGCACGACGCTGCGCGCTTCGCCCCGGTCCAGGAAGTCCAGCGTGCGGCGGTAGACGCCGCCCACGCGCCAGCCGTCCAGCGCGTGCCAGGGCGACAGCGCCGGCGGGCATAGGGCGTGTTCGCGCGCTTCTTCCAGCGCCAGGACGCCCGCCGCCGCCAGGGCCAGCAGGTCGTGAGGGGCGGGCGCCGGGGGCGGCAGCAGCGACGCGCGGCGGCGCTCGATCAGGCCGGTGTCCAGGCCGCCGGCGGCGTAGGCCTCGTCGCGCATCAGCCGCGCCAGGAAGGCGGCGTTGGTCTGCACGCCGACGACGTGCACGTCGGCCAGCGCGCGGCGCATGCGCGCCAGCGCCTGGGCGCGGTCGGCGCCGTGCACGATCAGCTTGGCGATCATCGGGTCGTAGTGCGGCGTGATCGCATCGCCCGCGCGCACGCCGCCGTCCACGCGCACGCCGTCTATGCCGGCGCTGATGTCGGCCCCGTCACCGGCATTGGCGAAGGCAGTATGCGCCGGCAGGCCCAGGTGGACCAGCGTGCCGGTCGACGGCAGGAAGCCCGTGTCGGGGTTCTCCGCGTACAGCCGCGCCTCGATGGCGTGGCCCTGGATGCGCAGGTCCTCCTGCGCGAGCGGCAGCGCTTCGCCGGCGGCCACGCGCAGCTGCCATTCGACCAGGTCCAGCCCGGTGATCATTTCGGTGACCGGGTGCTCCACCTGCAGGCGGGTGTTCATCTCCATGAAGTAGAAGCGGCCGTCAGGCTCGGCGATGAACTCCACCGTGCCCGCGCCCACGTAGGACACGGCGCGCGCGGCCGCCACCGCGGCCTCGCCCATGGCGCGGCGGCGCTCGGGCGTCATGCCGGGGGCTGGGGCTTCCTCGACCACCTTCTGGTGGCGCCGCTGCACCGAGCAGTCGCGCTCGAACAGGTGCACGCAGTGGCCGTGCGCATCGGCGAAGACCTGGATCTCGATGTGGCGCGGGCGCTGCAGATAGCGTTCGATCAGCACGGTGTCGTCGCCGAAGGCGGCGGCCGCCTCGCGCCGGCAGGCGGCCAGTGCGTCGGCGAAGCCGCCGGCCGATTCGACCGCGCGCATGCCCTTGCCGCCGCCGCCCGCGCTGGCCTTGATGAGGACGGGGTAGCCGATGGCGTCGGCCTCGCGTTGCAGCCGCGCCGGGTCCTGGCCGGCGCCGTGGTAGCCCGGCACTAGCGGCACGCCGGCCTGCGCCATCAGGGCCTTGGCGGCGGACTTGCTGCCCATGGCGGCGATGGCCTCTGCCGGCGGGCCGACGAAGGCGATGCCGGCCTGCGCGCAGGCGTGCGCAAAGGCGGCGTTCTCGGACAGGAAGCCGTAGCCGGGGTGGATGGCCTGGGCGCCGGCGGCGCGCGCCGCCGCCAGGATGGCCTCGCCGCGCAGGTAGCTGTCGCGCGGCTCGGCGCCGCCGATGCGCACCGCCTGGTCGCAGGCGGCCACGTGCGCGGCCCGCGCGTCGGCGTCCGAATACACGGCCACGGTGCGCAGGCCCATGCGGCGCGCGGTGGCGGCGACGCGGCAGGCGATCTCGCCGCGGTTGGCGATGAGCAGGGTGTCGAACATGGCGGCGTCCCCTACATCCGGAACACGCCGAAGCGTGTTTCGTCGATCGGCGCGTTCAGCGCGACAGCCAGGCCCAGCGCCAGCACGCGGCGGGTGTCGGCGGGCGCGATGATGCCGTCGTCCCACAGACGCGCGGTGGCGTGGTAGGGGTGGCCTTCGCGCTCGTACTGCTCGCGGATCGGCGCCTTGAAGGCTTCCTCTTCCTCGCGGCTCCAGCTGCCGCCGCGCGCCTGGATGCCGTCGCGCCGCACGGTGGCCAGCACGCTGGCGGCCTGCTCGCCGCCCATCACCGATATCCGCGCGTTGGGCCACATGAACAGCAGCCGCGGCGAGAACGCGCGCCCGCACATGCCGTAATTGCCCGCGCCGAAGGAGCCGCCGATCACCACGGTGAGCTTGGGCACGGCCGCGGTGGCCACCGCGGTGACCATCTTGGCGCCGTGCCGGGCGATGCCTTCGTTCTCGTACCTGCGGCCCACCATGAAGCCGGTGATGTTCTGCAGGAAGACCAGCGGGATGCGGCGCTGCGCGCACAGCTCGATGAAGTGCGCGCCTTTCTGCGCCGATTCGGAGAACAGGATGCCGTTGTTGGCGACGATGCCGACCGGCATGCCGTGGATGTGCGCGAAGCCGGTCACCAGCGTGGCGCCGAAGCGGGCCTTGAATTCGTCGAAGCGCGAGCCGTCGACGATGCGCGCGACCACTTCGCGCACGTCATAGGGCTTGCGCGTGTCGGCCGGGACGATGCCGTCCAGCTCGCGCGGGTCGTAGCGCGGCTCCTCGGGCTGCGCGGGAACAGGCGTCCATGCCTGTGCCTGCTGTGGCTGTGGCAGTGCCTCTGCTGGGGCCAGGGCCGGCGCCTGCGCCGCCGCGGGGCCGTTCAGCCGCGCCACGCAGTCGCGCGCCAGCGCCAGCGCGTGCAGGTCGCTGGCGGCCAGGTGGTCGGCCACGCCGGACAGCCGCGTGTGCACGTCGCCGCCGCCCAGGTCCTCGGCGCTGACTTCCTCGCCGGTGGCCGCCTTGACCAGCGGCGGGCCGCCCAGGAAGATGGTGCCCTGCCCGCGCACGATGATGGACTCGTCGCTCATGGCCGGCACGTAGGCGCCGCCGGCGGTGCACGAGCCCATCACCACGGCGATCTGGGCGATGCCGCGCGCCGACATCGTGGCCTGGTTGTAGAAGATGCGGCCGAAGTGCTCGCGGTCGGGGAACACTTCATCCTGGCGCGGCAGGTTGGCGCCGCCCGAATCCACCAGGTAGACGCAGGGCAGGCGGTTCTCCGCGGCGATCTCCTGCGCGCGCAGGTGCTTCTTGACCGTCATGGGGTAGTAGGTGCCGCCCTTGACGGTGGCGTCGTTGCACACCACTACGCACAGCCGGCCGGCGATGCGGCCGATGCCGGCGATGATGCCGGCCCCGGGCGCCTCGCCCCCGTACATGCCGTGGGCGGCCAGCGGCGACAGCTCCAGGAAGGGGCTGCCCGGGTCCAGCAGCCTTTCCACGCGCTCGCGCGGCAGCAGCTTGCCGCGCGCAGCATGGCGGGCGCGCGCCTCTGCGCTGCCGCCCTGCGCGGCCCGCGCCAGCTGCCGGCGCAGGTCGTCGACCAGCGCCCGCATGGCGCGCGCGTTGCCGGCGAATTCCTCCGAGCGGGGGTTGATGCGCGATTCGATCAGGGGCATGTCTCCACCGTTCTTCTTCGGGTCTGCGCCCTGGCGTCCCGCGGCGCTGCGGACGGGAGCCGCGGCGCCGCCGGCGCGTCAAAGCATTTCGATCGCCATCGCCACCGCCTCGCCGCCGCCTATGCACAGCGTGGCCACGCCGCGCTTGCCGCCGGTCTTGCGCAGCGCGCCGACCAGCGTGGTCAGCAGGCGCGCGCCGGAGGCGCCGATGGGGTGGCCCAGTGCGGTGGCGCCGCCGTGGACGTTGACCTTGCCGTGCGGCAGGTCGTGCTCGCGCATGGCGGCCATGGTCACCACCGCGAAGGCCTCGTTGATCTCGTACAGGTCCACGTCGCCGGCCTTCCAGCCGGTCTTGGCGTACAGGTTCTTGAGCGCGCCCACCGGGGCGGTGGTGAACCAGGCCGGCTCCTGCGAATGCTGGGCGTGCGCCACCACGCGCGCCAGCGGCTTCAGGCCGAGCTTCTCGGCGGTGGAGGCGCGCATCAGCACCACGGCGGCCGCGCCGTCGGAAATCGACGAGGAATTGGCCGCCGTCACCGTGCCGTCCTTCTTGAAGGCGGGCTTGAGCGTGGGCACTTTCTCCGGCATGGCCTTCTGCGGGCCTTCGTCGGTGTCGACCACCGTGTCGCCCTTGCGGCCGGCCACCGTCACCGGGGCGATTTCCCACTCGAAGCTGCCGTCCTCGGTGGCGGCGCGCGCGCGGCGCAGCGATTCCAGCGAATAGGCGTCCTGCTCCTCGCGCGTGAAGCCGTACTTGGCCGCGCAGTCCTCGGCGAACACGCCCATGGCCTTGCCGCGGTCGTAGGCGTCTTCCAGGCCGTCCATCGCCATGTGGTCGTAGACGGTGGAGTGGCCGTAGCGGTAGCCCTGGCGGCCCTTGAGCAGCAGGTAGGGGGCGTTGCTCATGCTTTCCTGGCCGCCGGCGACGATGATGTCGGCGCTGCCCGCGGTGAGCAGGTCGTGGGCGAACATGGCCGCCTTCAGGCCCGAGCCGCACACCTTGTGCACCGTGGTGCAGGCCACGCCCAGCGGCAGGCCCGCGCCCAGCGCCGCCTGGCGCGCCGGCGCCTGGCCCTGGCCGGCCTGCAGCACGTTGCCCATGATGACCTCCTGGACCTGCTCGGGTGCAATGCCGGCGCGCTCGACCGCGGCCTTGATGGCGACCGCGCCCAGCTGGTGCGCGGCCAGGCCGGACAGGCTGCCCAGCATGCCGCCCATGGGGGTGCGGGCGACGGAGACGATGACGACGGGATCGGACATGGTGTGGCTCCTTGGGTAGGGTGCCGGGCCGCTTGCCCGGAGCGGGCGGCCGGCCAGGGTGTCTGCCGCTATCGTAAGGGAATCCGCGCCGCCGTATCTTGCGCTGCGGCAAGCCCGCGTGCCGGCCCCTGCGCCGCGCCCGGGGAGGGGCCCGCGAGGCGGCGCACCCATCGCCGCTCCGGACCGGCCGGGGGGCAGGCCTGCTACGCGGTCTCCTCGAACAATTCCCGGCCGATCAGCATGCGGCGGATTTCGCTGGTGCCCGCCCCGATTTCGTAAAGTTTCGCGTCGCGCCACAGGCGCCCCGCGGGATAGTCGTTGATGTAGCCGTTGCCGCCCAGTATCTGCACGCCTTCGCCGGCCATGCGGGTGGCCTGCTCGGCGCAGTACAGGATGAGGGCCGCGCAGTCCTTGCGCAGCCGGCGCGCGTGCTGCGCCCCCTGGGCGTCCAGGTTGCGGCCCACGGCGTAGCAGTAGGCGCGGCTGGCCTGCAGGGCGGCGTACAGGTCGGCGAGCTTGGCCTGGATCAGCTGGAATTCGCCGATGGGCTGGCCGAACTGCCGGCGCTCGTGGACGTAGGGCACGACGGTGTCCATGACGGCCTGCATGATGCCGACCGGGCCTGCGGCCAGCACGGCGCGCTCGTAGTCCAGGCCGCTCATCAGCACCTTGACGCCGCCGTCGACTTCGCCCAGGACGTTCTCGGCGGGCACTTCGCAGTCCTGGAAGACCAGTTCGCCGGTGGGGCTGCCGCGCATGCCGAGCTTGTCCAGCTTCTGCGCGACGGAAAAGCCGGCGAACCCCTTCTCCACCAGGAAGGCGGTGATGCCGCGCTGGCGGGCCTGCGGGTCGGTCTTCGCGTAGACGACCAGGACGTCGGCGTCGGGCCCGTTGGTGATCCACATCTTGCTGCCGTTCAGGACGTAGCGCTCGCCTTTGCGGTCGGCGCGCAGCTGCATGCCGACGACGTCGGAGCCTGCGCCCGCCTCGCTCATGGCCAGGGCGCCGATGCGCGCGCCGGTGATGAGGCCGGGCAGGTATCTGCGCTTCTGCTCTTCGCTGCCGTTGCGGTGTATCTGGTTGACGCACAGGTTGGAGTGGGCGCCGTAGGACAGGCCGACGGCGGCGCTGGCGCGCGAGATCTCCTCCATGGCGATCATGTGGGCAAGGTAGCCCATGCCGGTGCCGCCGTACTGCTCGCCGACGGTGATGCCGAGCAGGCCGAGGTCGCCCAGCTTGCGCCAGAGGTCCATGGGGAAGCGGTCGCTGCGGTCGATCTCGGCGGCGCGGGGGGCGATCTCGCTGCGGGCGAAGTCGTGGACGGCGTCGCGCAGCATGTCGATGTCGCTGCCCAGGTCGAAGCTCAGGCCGGGGATGTTCATGGCTGTCTCCCTGTGTCCGTGCGGGGGGTGGCCGGGATCGGGCCGGTGCCGCGCAAGGTCGAGGATATCTTTGCCTCTCGGGGGCGGATGTGAGGGCTTTTCCTAGGATAAATGACGTTTACGTAAACGTAAACTTGGAGCACGGGCAACGAGGATTGGGGGCGCGGGTCCCGGAAGCGGACGCCGGGCCCTGGAATGCGTCAAGGACCGGGTTCGGGCGGAGGCTGCATCAGGTCGGCCATCGGCGTCTCTCCCTCGCCGCGCAGGCCTTGCGCGGCGCCCAGGCGGTTGGGCTCGGGCTGGTTCTGGCCGGCTTTCCACTTGCCTTCCAGGCGCTCGACGGTCATTTCGATGCCGACGATGGCGGCGACCATGGACTGGATGTAGTCGGGCGGGGCGTCCGTGACCGCCCAGGGCGGGGTGCGGCGGTTCTCGTGCTCGGCGGTGAGGGTGGCGACGAAGCTGCGCAGCCATTGCGGGTCGTCGATGGCGCGCAGGCGGCCGTGGGCGTGGACGACGGCGTAGTTCCAGGTGGGCACGACCTTGCCGGTCTGCTGCTTGCCGGGATACCAGGAGGGCGAGATGTAGGCCTGCGGGCCGTGGAAGATGGCCAGCGCCGGCACGCCGTCGCCGAGCTGGCGCCAGAGGGGATTGGCGCGGGCGACGTGGCCGCGCAGGAGACAGGGGCCGTCGCCGTCCTGCTGCCAGAGCAGGGGGATGTGGTTGGCGGCCAGGCCGTCGGGGCCGTGGACCACCAGGGTGGCCAGGGGGTGGTCGCGCATGAGTTGCTGCGGGGCGTCGGGGCCGGGCGGCTGGAAGTGGCGGGGCAGGTACATGGCGGGTCCGGATGGCGGCAGGCGGGGCGGGAGCGGGCGCCGCTCAGGCTTCGCGCGCGAGCAGTTCGCGGCAGGCGGCTTCCTGGGCGGCGATTTCGGCCAGGGTCTCGTCGATGTCGCGGCGCTGGCGCTCCAGCTGCCCGCGGTGGCGCTCCAGCACGGCCAGGTACTCGCGCAGCTGCGGGCCGCTGGTGCCGGGGCCGTCGTACATGTCGATCAGGGTGCGGATCTCGGCCAGCTGCAGGCCCAGGCGCTTGCCGCGCAGGGTGAGCTTCAGGCGGGTGCGGTCGCGCGCGGCGTAGATGCGGTGGCGGCCCGAGCGGCGCGGGCTGACGATGCCCTGGTCCTCGTAGAAGCGGATGGTGCGCGGCGTGATGCCGAACTCCTGGGCGAGCTCGGAGATGGTCCAGGTCGGCGTGGGCATGGCGCGTTTGGCAGTTGACGTAAACGCAACTTATGATCCCCGGCAAGCCTAGTCAAGCATCGGAGCAGACAATGAATCCCCTGGAGCACCAGTTGGAGTACCCGTGGGGCGACGAGCAGCCCGCGCCCGGCCGGACGCGGGAAGTCGCGCCCGGCGTGCGCTGGATACGCATGCCGTTGCCGTTCGCGCTGGATCACATCAACCTGTGGCTGCTGCGCGACGAGATCGACGGGCGCGCCGGCTGGACCATCGTGGACTGCGGCATCGCGCGCGACGAGGTCAAGGCGCTGTGGGAGCAGATCTTCGAGCAGGAGCTGGAAGGCCTGCCGGTGCTGCGGGTGGTGGTCACGCACATGCATCCCGACCACGTGGGGCTGTCCGGCTGGCTGTGCGACCGCTGGCAGGCGCCGCTGACCATGACGGCCACCGACTACGCCATCGCGCGGCTGTGGTCGCAGGGGCCCGGGGCGGGCGCGGGGGCGGGCGGCGACGCCGCGGTGGCGCACTTCGCCCGGCACGGCCTGACCGACCCGGCCGCGCAGGAGCAGATCCGCGCGCGCGCCACTTACTACCCCGGCCTGGTGCCGGCGGTGCCGCCGCGCTTCGTGCGCATGATGCACGGCGACGTGCTGCGCATCGGCGGGCGCGACTGGCGGGTGATCGTGGGCTACGGCCACGCGCCCGAGCA
>Ga0182738_1001578_pt1 | contig 28227 bp, 22 predicted proteins | sample eDN5th30CBELigMG_FD_128876 | JGI IMG/M metagenome (GOLD analysis project Ga0182738, IMG submission 128876) | Enriched Miracle-Growth compost microbial communities from Emeryville, California, USA - eDNA 5th pass 30_C BE-Lig MG (version 2)... ...
TTAAGTAATCTAAAGTTAATTGGACTTACAAATTGTTCTTGTTGATAGCTTTTTCCTCGAAAGGTTGGGGCATATAAAATCAATCGTTTACCTGTAAGTGGTCCAAATTTACTTGTAAATCTATTTAGTACTTCTTCTTTTCTATTTCCTTCAAAAAAATAATCTGTTCTAGGAACACCAAGGGGGAAAACTCTTGTTTCACTCATATTAAAAGCTTCTGAATAGTAAGGAATCACTTCAGATGAGCTTACATACACTCTTGAATAGTTTGAGTGTATTTTAACCGTTTTTATATAATCCTTACTTGGACCATATCTTTTCCCTACAAGGCTCATACCAAATTTCTTAAATGCTCCACAAGCGTGCCAGAGTTGAATGATTTCTGTATTTTTCCGAGGTTTTATAAGGTAAACCAAGTAATGATAATCATCTATAATAAAATATTTGGAAGTTGCTAAGTGGTAACATTCCCTTATTATATGGAAAAAAAAGCGTAGTTTACCTAGGAGTGAATTATTTAGTTTAAAAAAAGATTTTACTAATCGATAATTTTTGTTTCTGTTTTCGATTTCCTGGTAAATATACATTAGATTTCCATTTATTACATTTGATCGTGTCGAAGCAAACGTTATTTTCTTCGAATTCACTTTAAATATAATAGAAAAAAAGAGATAGGCAATTTTGATCATTACTTTCATTAATACAGTAGGTAGTAATTTTATTTTTCTCAAATCAATCTACCTACCTTTCTAGTCTACTTAAAATAAATTCACTCACTTTATATTTTCCACTCCATAATTGTTTTTCCCCATGAAGCAGTTAAGTCTTTTTCAAAAGCTTCAATAATGGATTGAATAGATGTGACTGTTTGGACTTCTCCAATGAGTGTGGAAAAGTAATCGACAATATCTGGGAATTCTTTGTATAAGTTAACAGTATTTTGGAAATCAGCACGTCCACTTCTACTGCTACCAATCATAGTTATCCCTTTTTCTAAAACCATTCTAGTATTAATTTCTACTGGATATTCAGATACACCTAGAATAGAAATAGAACCTTCAGGAACGATTAAATCAATGCTCTGGTTAATAGCATATTGGCTACCTAAGCCACCAACACATTCGAAGGCATGATCTATTTTTACTGACTCTGGGATATCATCTATTAAATAGGTTTCATCCACAAAAGAGAAGCGATCTAATTTATACTGGGTTTTCCCGAAGGAAATCACTTTACTTTCTGGATATTTTTTCTTTAATATTAATGACATTATAAATCCTAAATTCCCATCACCCCATACGCCAAACGTATTGCGGCGGACATGTGATCTCGATTCAAACCTAGTGATAGAATGCATGGCAATCGTAATAAGCTCAGTAAAAGCCGCCACAAATGGATTCATATTTTCTGGGATTTCAACTAAACGATCTCTATTTAAAAAGACATAATCCTGCATAAATCCATCGTAACCACTAGATCGGAATCGACTTGAACGTAAATAGTTCTCTGCAATAAAAGGATCTTCTTCAGTAGGGTCATTAGGAACCATCACTACTTTTGTTCCATTAGCGAATTCACCTTTTGGATCATAGACAACCTTACCGATTCCCTCATGAATTAAAGCCATAGGAAGTTTTTTTGCCATCGCCTCTTTGCCGCGTGAACCTGTATAATAACGTTGATCTGCATTACAAATAGAGAGGTGGGTTGGTCGAACAACAATCATATCAGATTTTAATGAAAAATCTTGGTAGGTAACTTCAAATTGTCTTGGAGAAACAAGACGATATACTTGATTAATCATGGTTTATACTCTCCTGGATAATAGCGTTTGCTACTTTTAAATCGTAAGGTGTAGTAATTTTAATATTAAATACTTCACCCGTAACAAGCTTCACTTTTTCTCCTTTCAAGACACAAATTTTACATGCATCAGAAAGAATCGCCTTTTGCTCGGAAGACAGGGAATAATAATGTTCTTTAAGCATCTTCATATTAAATGTTTGTGGTGTTTGTCCTTGGTACATAAAATCACGAACAGGGATATTAGAAATAGACTCGCCATCCTCTGATTCAACAATTGTATCAATAGCAGAAATAACGGTATCAACAGCACCAAATTCAAGACCATATTGAATGTTTTCTTCTATAATACGGTGTGTAATAAAAGGTCGAACGGAATCATGGGTTACGATAATATCATCATGGAATAATCCGAATGTATCTTCTACATATTTGATACCATTCATAATGGTCCCATTTCTATCTTCTCCACCTTCAATAACAACTAAACGGTCACGCTTATCGATAAATTTGTTAATAATATCATTCGTGTAATTAATCCATTCTCTTGGTGAGGCAATGATTATTTTTTCGAATTGATCATTTAATAAAAATTTTTCGATTGTATGAATAATGATAGGTTTATCGTTTAATGGAAGGAATTGTTTTGGCATGCTTACATTCCCCATTCTTGTTCCTTTACCACCAGCAAGTATTTCAGCATATATCATAATTTAATACTCCTTTTACATACTTAATAATTCTAACTTTTTTATATTATTTTGTAATCAATAATTTACATAAATCAAACTTAATATACACTTCTTTTCGAGTCATTTCAACAAATAGCCTAGGATTTAAAGGAAACGTAATACTTAGAATTACTATAGGCTGTATTATTAAAATCTAATATCTTAAAGGAGGAAGTTTTTAGGTAATTGGAACTATCTTGTATTTTAATATAAGAATTTTATAAAAAATAGAGGTGAAGGGCAATTATGCCCAACACCTTTTATAAGTCTAAATGTTCTTTAAGTTTATTTTGAATGCTTGTTCTCTCTTCATCGCTAACAATTAAATACCATATTTTATTAATTGTTTGACCAGAGCCCTCAATGCTGAACTGTTCAATATCTCCTGCAGCGTTCTTATAATTCTTTTGAATATCGACCATTTCATCAAATGTAATATTTGTTTTTACATTTTTACCAAGAGCTTCAAAAATATCATTAAAATTGGTTAAAGTATTAAGGCTGGCTCCCTCTTTAATCACAGCTTGAATAATTAATCTTTGACGAAGCTGTCTACCGAAGTCCCCGCGAGGATCTTCTTTTCTCATTCGAGAAAACTTAAGAGCATCTTCCCCATCTAATGTAATTTTTCCTTCTGGAAAATGTACACCACTATAAGTAAAGTCTAAATCATTGTTGACAGTCACTCCACCAACTGCATCGACAATATCTTTAAAGCCTTCCATATTAATTTGCATATAATAATCAATTGGTATATCTAAGAAATTTTCAACCGTATCCATAGACATGGCAACCCCACCAAATGCATATGCGTGGTTAATCTTATCTGTTGTGCCATGTCCAACAATTTCTGTACGTGTATCCCTTGGAATACTAAGCATTTTAACTGATTTTTTTTCTGGGTTAACAGTCAGAACAATCATTGTATCCGAGCGACCGCTGTCTCCTTCTCGTTCATCTACTCCCAGCATTAAAACAGAAAACGGTTCTTTTTTATTTAAATTTAAGAGATCAGTTCTCTTCTCAGTTACTCGATCTACTGGTACATGCATCGTATCAACTGCATCAGTTAAGGATTTATATACAGTAAATACATATGCTAGAATGGCAATAATCAAAATTAATAAGACAAGTCCTGATATACGTAACCATTTATTCTTTTTTCGTTTTGGTTTATCGGATCTCATGCTAAAGTAAAACCTCCATATCTTGACAAAAATTGATAAAGCTAAATAAAGAATAGCAGAAAAAGTGGGAATTTAATATCATTATTTTCTGAAATAGGAACTAATTAGATTATTTTGAGGCAATGATTAATTAGTTTTCTAAAAAAAATAAATAATATTCTTCCAAGGTAAATGTTGAAATTGATGAGCAAGTAAGTATTAGGTAGAAGGTACTAAATATATAGACGTTTTTTCTTTTTAAAAGTTGCATTTTTTTGGAAAAAATTGATAGGGATAATTGAAAAATATGTTGAAACTTGAAAAATAAATGTATGATATGTTCTGTTAACAAAGGTTATAATAAATTTAGAATAGAGGATGATCCTATTTTAGGCTGAATAATGAGCATTTTATACTAAATGAAAGAATTTAAATAAGAAAGGGATGCAACAGAAATTAGTACCCAAAAATTAAAAGAAACTATAACAATCGAAAAGGTTCATTTTGATGTAATGAGCAAATTACTGTCTTTTACTGTTACAAGCGGACAAGCGGAAATGTTAAGTAATATCGTCTTTGTCGAAAGAAGAAGTCGGTTAGAATGGTATGTGAATGAGTATTTTGACAAAAAACAAGATGGTATATCAATTAATCTTAGCAATTTTATTCATACTTATTATAATCAAATCTCTAGATGGGATATCTACCTAGAGGTAACCTTAAATACGAAAACGACGAAAAGATACCGTATTCGTTATTTGGAAGATATTGATGAAAAATATCGAAACTATTTGCAATCAGCAAAAACCGCAGATGTAAATGTGGTAACACCTTATTTCACTATTAATAAAGGTTTATCCGTTGTTATTACACAACCAGATTATTTAGCGATGGAAAAATCTGATTTGAAATTTCGAATTACTTCCTTTTTGATGATTAATAATAGAATCCAATTCAAAATAAAAATTAGGTTACCAAATAAAAAAGAAAAGATTCATTTCCGCTCTTTTATCCTAAAATATAGAAGTAAAGTAGACGATATGCACTATCGCTTTCCTATCAAAAAGAGTACATTAAAAGACGATGTAGTGCTGTTAGAAATAGAAATAGATATCGCTAATTTACATTTGGAAAAGTATTATTGGGATTTTTTACTAGAAGTAGAAAATAGGCAAGAAACGTTTTTAGCAAGAATTCAGAATCCATCAGGAAAGATAAAGAAAAGGTTAAGGAAAATAAAAGCCCAACAATCTTACGAATTCGATAATGGAAATTGGGTTTATCCTTATTTAACAGCGGCGAATACCATTGCCCTGTTATATAAAGAAAAGGAACTTCATGATTCTAATAGAAATCAATGGAAAGAAAAATTGGCTTGGGTTGTTTCTATCCTATTTAGTTGGTATTTTCAAAGAAAAAAGATTTGGCTAGTTTTTGAAAAATTTTCTGATAGTGCTCAGGATAACGGCTATTATTTCTTCAAGTATTGTTATGAGCACAATAAGAAAAAAAATCTTTACTATATTATAAAGCAGGATTCTCCAGATTATAGCAATATAGAGTCTATGAAAGATAAAGTAATCCATTATATGAGTTTTAAATATATGGTCTACTTATTTGCATCACAATTATTAATCTCCTCTGAAGCAAAAGGTCATGTTTATGATATAAGAGCATTAAGAGGAAGATTAAAAGATACACTTGAAAGAAAAAGATATGTGTTTCTTCAACATGGGGTAATAGCGCTTAAAAGAGTGGATTCTATTTATAAAAAAAATAGTAGAAATGCTGCGGATTTGTTTGTGGTATCATCTGAGCATGAAAAGAAGATAATTGTTAATAATTTTGGATACAACCAAAAAGAGGTTATCGTTACTGGATTAAGCAGATGGGATGTCCTAAAAGATAAGAGTCAAGAACATAATGTAACGAATATTATGTTAATGCCAACTTGGAGATCATGGATGGACGATATTCCAGAAGAAAAATTTATTGAAACCGATTATTATAAGAATTATCTTGCCTTTTTGCATTCAGAATCATTATTAAAAATATTGGAAGTAAATAATTTATATCTGCAATTCTACATCCATCCAAAATTCAAGCTTTATATTGATCAATTTAATAGTTCCAATCATCGAGTCAAAATCATTTCATATGGAGAAATTAAAGTCAATGAGTTATTAATGAATGCAAAATTACTTATAACCGATTATTCTAGTGTGGCATGGGATATGTATTATCAAAAAAAACCGATTGTATTTTTTCAATTTGATTTAGAGGATTATTTGAAATACCAGGGAAGTTATTTGGATATGGATACAGAGTTATTTGGGGATAGAGCATTAACGCAGGCAGATTTAGAAAAACTTATTCAAAAGTATATTTTGAATAAGTTCCGAGAAGATAGAAAATATGCGGAAATGAGAAAAAATCTGTTAAGCTATACGGATAATAATAATTCGAATCGTATATTTGATGAAATAATGAAGCATAAACAGACTCTATACAAGAGAAAGAAAAAGAATCAATTCTTTAGAAATTCTGACTTTATAAGATTATGTTGGGAACTAGCCAAGAAAAATAGGTGGACATATAAAATAGCAGTGGATATTAAAAAAATATTAATAGGTGATTAACAAATGACAGAAGTTATTTCAGAAATAAATAAAAATGAGGTATATTTTAAAGAAGTGAATTGGAATAATAATATGCTTGTTATTTCGATTGAAAGTGAGATAGCAAATTATCTCTATTTAAATAATATGGAGATAAAAGTGGTTTTAAGGGGAAAAGATGAGATCTATAGTATTAAATATAACCGAAATAAATTAAAAGAAGAAAAGAAAATAATTATTGATGTGAAATCAATTTTTAAAATAATAAATACAGATTATTTAATAGAGGAAATAAATAATAATATATTGGATTTATACATATCCTTTGGTAATAAGAAACTTAAACTCAAAGCCGAAAATTATATAGTTAATAATAAACAAGCAAGATATTTTGAACCCATTTTTAATATTGAAGATGAGTTGGCATGTATTCCTTACCTTACGCTTAAAAGTGAACTTTCGATTTTGGTAGGAAATAGGAAAAATTTATGGCTTTCATATTGTAATATTTTTGATGGCAATGTGAAATATGAAAAATTAGAAATAAAAACAGATGAATTAGCTGTTTCTTTCAAAGAATTAAATTTAGATAGCTATGATGAATACGATTTTTATCTAGAAACCGAAAATGGAAAGAGTAAAGTTTTAGTAGATATTATACATTCTGATACCCAATCTGTAGATTTAAATTTGTCAGGTATTCAATTAGAACAGGCTATCTGTTATCAATTAGTTTTCGAGGGGAAGCTGGATAAAAATATAGTTCGTTTAAAAGTGAGACAACCTTATGAGGAAACAATATTGCACTCCCAGGTGATACATAGTAGAGAAAACAGGAAAATAATTTTAAGGAAAGATAACAATGAACTGACTTTTATCGCATCTTATGGAAATGAGGAAATGTTCTTACTAGAGAGCAAACTCGAGATTAAAGATGTGACTATTAATAAGGAGAATGTCCATTTTATATTGAATGATAAAATTCTCAAAGATGTGAAAAAGTTAAAAAAAGAAGATTCTATTAAGGATATATTTTTTTCCTTTAAATGGCAAGAACATGAGATAAGAACTGACTTTAATCTTACTGTAAATAGTGAAGTGTTGGTGTCTCTATCGAATATAGAGGAAATTAGTAACAATATAGAATCCATAAAATGGGATATTTCTTTACAAGTTTCACTTTCTGATTTTAAAGTGGAATATTTTCTATATCAAGAAGGACTAGAGAAAAATGATTATTCTGATTTAATGCAGCTATTCAGTAATAGGTATGCTGTAAAATATATAACTCCAGAGGGATATATTCAAATAATTACTATGAATAATAGTGATATTTATAATACTTTAACACAGCCTATAATAAAAAATGCAATAGATATAACAAATCTAAAGATTAATGAGAATAAATTAGTGTTTTCTATACTGGAAAAGACAGAAAAGGATCTAGTATTTCTTGCAATTAATTTAACTACAAATGAGAGATGTACTATCCATAATGTAGTTAAAATTGGTTCCGAAATTGCAATTGATTTTACAAATTATTTAGATTATTTTTCGAAGTCCAATGGTAAATGGGAAATTTACTCAGTAGTCAATAAAGATTCTTATCTAGAATTATATAATTTAAATTTAAATAACGGTTACATTATTCCAAAGTATAAAAAATATTATGAGCGGTTATCATCCAGAAAAGGATTTGAGATTATCCCATTTCTAAATGATGAGAACAATCTGGGATTATTTATTGATAAGGAAGAAAAAATTAATCAAGAGAGAATACCTAAAAAGCTAGTAAAAGGTAAATTAAATATAAAAAATATAACGGCCCAAGAAAATAAACTCAACTTTACTATTAGTGAAGAATTTCTCCAAGAGAGAATACCGGGTAAGATAACATTTTATTTGGTAAATAGAAAAGATAAGCAAAAGTATTATTTTGAGAATCAGGATATTAAGGAAGATAAATATGTTGAATTAAACTTTAGTGCTTTTGCAAATGAATTTGCTGGGAAATATTCAAGATGGAATATGTTTGCTGAAGTAATTTTTGACGACTGTATGGAAGAATGTCGAGTAGGTGATTATGATAATCAGTTAAAAGACAAATACCAAAAATATTTTGAAAATTTGTCTGTGAACGAAAATTTCGTCGTTGCCTCCTATTTAACCATTAAGGACGAAGTGTCTATAGTAGTAAAAGATATAAAATTCTTTTACCCTGAAAAATACAATATTGAAACCTTTATACAGAAAATAAATTTGAAGAGGGGATATTTAACTGGTAAATTTACCGTATCTGTTCCTTTTAAATTGAACTTAGAAGTGAACGAGATAGTTCTAAAATTAAGATCTCAAATTGAAGTGGAAGAACACTTAATAGAATTTACTTCGAGAAAAATTGGAGTCTCAACCATAGAAGTAGAGTTCAAAGTAAATATTGAAAAGAAAGTACTTAAGCAATTCTACTATGAAGTATTCTTAACGCTTTCTTTAAATGGGGAAAAAGTATATAAAAGACTAGAAAATGCATCCAAAAAATTAAAAAGGAAAGTAAATCATTCTATTCTTTCTAACAGATATTTAACAGATAACCAAAGTATTGTATATCCATACATAACTCCCAAAAATGTTTTTTATCTTGCTTTTAGACAAATGGATAGTAGCGAATCTTTAAAAGATGTCATTAATGAGTTATTTGCTTATCCTTTATATAAGTTGGCTGAACCTTTCTTACTTAAAAAAAATATTTGGTTAGTATATGAAAAAAATTCAGAAACCGCGCAGGATAACTCTTTTTATTTCTTTAAATATTGCTATGAGAAACACCATGATAGGAATATTTATTATGTTATAAAGAGGAATGCAGCTGATAGGGCTAATTTGAAAGGGATGGAAGATAGAGTAATTTATTTTATGAGTATGAAGCATTTAATTTTTATGTGTGCTGCAAAATTACTTGTTGCTTCGGAAACAAGAGGACACTTATATTTATGGAGGCATCAAAGAGGTAAAATTAAAGACATCCTTAACAGAAAAAAATTCGTGTTTCTTCAACACGGAGTCACAGCGTTTAAACTAAATGACAATGTATTAAGGAGAGACTCTGATAGTGCCGTAAATTTATATGTAGTTACTTCTGATTATGAGCGAGATATCATTAGTAATGGATTAGGGTATGATCCGAAAGAAATTATTGTTACAGGTTTTACAAGATGGGATTATTTAGTTGATAAATCTCACCAAACTTCTCCAAAAGAAATCTTTTTAATGCCAACTTGGCGAGGGTGGTTAGATGAGGTTCCAGAGGAGGACTTTGTTAATACACCTTATTTTAAAAATTTTATGTCCTTTTTAAATTCAGATATACTACACTCTTTACTAGAAGGAAATAATCTAAAGTTGAATTTTTTTATTCATCCGAAGTTCAAACAATACATTAGTAAATTTTCATCTGAAAGTCCATTTATTCGAATTATTTCATTTGGAGAAGAAAAGGTTAATGAATTATTGATGAGAACATCATTGTTAATCACTGATTATTCTAGTGTTGCATGGGAAGTGTACTATTTGAAAAAACCAGTAATCTTCTTCCAATTTGATATAGAGGAATATGAACGTTTAACAGGAAGCTATATAGATATGAATGAAGGATTATTTGGAGATCGCGTTTTTAATTCTGATGACTTAATAAATACAATTAAATATTATGTACAGCAAAATTTTAAGGAAAAAGATATTTATGCGAATCAAAGAGATAAATACTTCAAGTATATTGATAATCAGAATAGTGAAAGAGTCTTTAATGAAATAACGAATAGTAAGGTTTTATTTGAAGATGAAAATAGACGGAAGAAATTAAGATATGAAAAAATAAGAAAAAATAAAATGGTGTCTTATTTTTGGAATAAGGCTATGAAAAATACAAAAGCAAATAAATTAGCAGTAAAATTAAAAGATTTAATACGCAGAAAAGTTCTGAATTAAAATTTTATGAGTAAAAATTAGTCAATATTATCAAAGATACCGGAATAACCTGTAAATATAGGTTATTCTGGTTACCCTTGGATATAAATGGTTTTTAATGAAGTAATGAAAAATACCTATGAGGGAGAATAAATATGGCGTACAGAATTGCAGTTATTGGGAGTTGTGTTAGCAGGGATGTATTTAATAGTAATATTATTCCTGACTATAAGGAGCTGTATGAGGTTGTTTCAACTGTTTGGCAAACTTCCATACCAAGTCTTATATCAAAAAAAATTAAAATAACAGACGAAGACATGGAATTATCAAAAGAACTGTCTAAGCATAGATTAAACACCTTAAAAAGAGATATAAAGAAGACGCATTTAAAGGAATTAATAGAGTCTAAACCTGATTTTATTATTATCGATTTTTTTGCAGATATTAGATATGGGTATGTTAAGCTTAACAGTTCAGAAAATTATTATTTGACTAATAATCCTAATGGGTTTAGGCAGACAAGATTTTATAAAGAAAAAAAATACGGTAAAACATATAACGTTCATAAAAATAAAAGATTCTATGAATTTTTTTATAATTCGTTTGATAAATTCTATAACATGGTTAAAGAAGAACTTCCTAAAACAGTAATTTTGATTAACGGGTTCGTAGAATCTTATGGATATATTGGTCCTGAAAAATACCCGTTAAGATACGATGAGGAAACACTAAGTGATATTCATGAGAATAACAAAGAGTATCTAAGTATTTACAAACATCTAGAAGAAAATTATTCAGACATAACGGTTATAGAGATGTCTAAAAAAATATATTTTGGGGACCCTGACCATATGTTTGGTAATGCACCTTATCATATGACTAGAGAGTATTATAATGATTTATATAATCGTATCACCCAACAAGTTTTAAAATTTGAACAAAATAAACAGTAAATAGAAAAAGACAGTATGCATTATTTATGGTTATGCTACTGTCTTTTTCTATTAATACTCTATTTATTATCCACCCAATCGATAATAAGAGCTGATAAATTGGAACTAGAATTACCGATAGAAAATGTGTTCCATTCTTGATGAAATTCTTGGATTTCTTTTACTCTAAATGAGTTATTTATTATGGTATTAACTATTTCTTCTGTTGAATGCACTACTGGTCCAGGTACCATTCCTTCATAAGGTTCCCACATGCCACGCTTTTTAGTATATTCTTCCAAATCATAAGGGAAAAATATCATAGGTTTCTGTAGAAAAGAGAATTCAAAAGGAATAGAAGAGTAGTCAGTGATTAAATAATCTGTAATAAATAATAGGTCATTAATTTTTTTGTAGTTTGATAAGTTTAAAACAAAATCTTTATATGTTTCTATATCTATATTAGTTTTAATCGCTGGATGTAATTTTAATATCAATAAGTAATTTTCACCTAGATTTTCTTTTAAAAGAGGAATATCGATAGGTAACTGATATTTATCTAATTGATCATCTCGGAATGTAGGAGCATACAATAAAATTTTTTTATCTTTAATAGAAGGATAAGTTAAAGATAAATCTTGAATAATTTTCATTTTCATTGCTTCATCGAAAAAAATATCGGTTCTTGGAATTCCAGAATAGATAAATTGGGAAGGTTTAGCTCCAAATGCTTCCATAAAGACATATTCCATTTTTTTTGAACCTACTATAATATTTTCAAATTGGTTATAAACATGTTGAAAACGTTTATTTGCTTTCTTGCTTCGATGTTTTATAGATGGGTCCTTTAATCCGAATTTTTTAATTGCACCTGCTGCATGCCATATCTGAACTTTTTTCACTTCCTTTCTAAATGTAACAGCAGAAAGAAAACCAAAGTAATTATCCAGTATGATAACCTTAGCAGTTGCAAGATGATAAATAGAACGAAGAAACAAGAGTAATTTCTTTGGTTTTAGTAGTAACACTGTATCATTATTACTACTATTTTTCCTGAAATATGAAAAACAGCCAATATTATCGTTAATTAACACGATACGTGCATCCGGTATATTTTTAATTAACTGCTTATAAATAAACTCTGCATTTTCTACAAAAGAAATACAAAAAACAATTTTTCTTTGTACAGGAAAAATTTTAAAAATATTAAAGAAAAAGGAGAAAAAAGCTAGGTATATGTTAATGGCAATTTCTCTAACCATTATTAACTCTAAATAGGTCTTTTTTTATCTGTGTTGTTGAAATCCCAACTGTTCTAGGCAGATATATAACCTGGCAATATTCATTTAAAAAATCAAATTGACCTTTCCAATCGTCTCCCATAACAAAGACATCTATTTCATTGTCAATTACATCTTGTATTTTTTGTTCCCAACTGTTTTCTGGAATAACTTTATCTACATAGCGTATAGACTCTAGAATGGCTTTTCTATTTTCAAAACTGTGATAAGCTTTTTTGTGTTTTTGTTTATTAAATTCATCTGTTGACATGGCTACGGTCAGATGATCTCCCAATTCTTTAGCACGCTTTAATAAATTTACATGGCCCCAATGTAGTAAATCAAAGGTACCATATGTGATTACTTTCTTCATTTTTTTCCTCCTAAAAGGATATAATAATAAAATCTCTCATTATCAGATATATAGCAATACTATTGCCTTTATTATATTGTCTGAATCAATTAAAAAGTTATACATGGGAACATAATTTAATACAATACAGTTATTTTAAGGCTTTTAATTCTAAATAACAAGTTGATATTCATTATTTTGGGTATAATAGATACTATAAGTTAATCATGTATTTCGGTGCTAAAATAGTGAGAGACGATACAACGAATGTATAATACTTTCGGAAAGTTTACAATTGGCTAAAGTAAGAAAAGGCGATAATCCGGCTACAGGTCTTGCAACAGGATTTCGTCAGCTATTAAAGAGATGCCGAAAGAAATGCTTCCTATTGTGGATAAACCAACCACTCCATATTTAGTCGAGTAAGCAAGTGAATCAGAAATTGAAAGATATAATTATTGTTACTTGGATAGGAAAGAGAGCCAGAAAAAGTGAAAGAATCATGTGAGAATTCATTATATTAGACAAAAGAACTAAAAGAATTTGGACATGCTTTCTGGTTTACCACAAATTGCAGATAATTGAATTAATTCTTGTAAAGGGTTGCCAAAAAGTTGGTAACCCTGTTTTATCCGAATTATAGTCCTTTTTTTAGGTTTGAAATCCCACCCACTAACGGATATAATGTTTGATAGATTAAGAAGCCCATTTTATTGAAATAATAATTCATTAATCACTTGTCACAGAATATAAGGGGAGATAACACAATGAGTGAATTGGAAGTTAGCAATCATAAAGCAAAGGAGCTAGAAATAAAAGAGAACAAGGTTTATATCCAGTTCTATTTCGATGATACTATGCTTTCAACTGAGCGAGGTGCACTTCTTTTTTACTTAAAGGATAGTGAGCAGTATTTGGACTTTTCACTTGCACGAATCTCCTCTATAGATGGACTTGGATTGTTTGAAGCAGTGGTTGATTTAGAAGAATGCAGCAAGGAATTTTCCAAAAAGGGAACTTGGGAAATATATGTTCAATTAGAGAATACTCAAAAAAAAAGATTGTATAGTAGTGAAAAAGTAACAAGGTTATTATACTACTATTTTGAAAAAAACAACCGTGTGTTCTTCCCTCATACGACGAATAAAGGAGAACTTGTTTTTAAAACATCTGAGCCTTTATTATTTGCTGCGATTGATAAGGTGAATATAAAAAAAGATGGATTTGTTATTTTATCTGGCTATTATGATTATCCTGAATGGCATAAACAAGCACCCTCTAAAATAAGTGGAATGATTATAATGGAGGATGATGTAAATAATCATATTTCTCGTTTTTCACTAGAAGAGAGAGTGATGGAAAGTTCAAATAATCATTTTTCTTCGTATAGAAGGTTTGAAACAATTATTGATTTGAAAAAAGGGTTGCACAGTTTAAAAAACATTCATTATAAATTTCATTTAGAGATTAGTTATCAAGATGATAAAAAACATAAAAAGATAAAGGGTCTTCCATTATCTTATTTACCGTCTATCGGAGAAAAAAATAAATTGAGAAAAATATGTTCAATTTCACAATCCAAAAAAAGAGTAAAAGTAAGACGAAAATCAGAAAAAAATTATTTATCCATTTCTGTTTCACCTTATTATCAGAAACAACAATTATATGAAAATACAACAAAGCTCTTAAAAAAATGGAATAATGTAAATAAGCTACTATTCCTGTATAAATTACTATTTAAGATAGTAGGATATTTTCCTGCTAAAAAGAACACGATTGTATTTGAAAGTTACTTAGGAAAACAATATAGCTGTAATCCTAGAGCGATTTATGAGTACATTCAAAATAATCATTCGGAATTTAAAACCTATTGGAGTGTAGATCCAAGGTACTTGGAAAATTTTGATGGGAAAGGTTTAGATGTTGTACCTCGCTTTTCAATAAAGTGGCTTTTTATCATGGCGAGGGCTGATTATTGGGTAAGTAATAGTAGATTGCCACTTTGGATTCCTAAACCAAGGCATACGACGTATTTGCAAACATGGCATGGAACACCGCTTAAGAAATTAGCAGCAGATATGGATGAAGTATATATGCCAGAGACTAATACGAAAATGTATAAAAGGAACTTTTTGTATGAGGCAAGAAATTGGGATTATTTAATTTCTCCCAATGTGTATTCTTCGGAGATTTTTAAAAGTGCATTTCGCTTTAATAAAAAAATAATTGAATCAGGATATCCAAGAAATGATATCTTGCAAAAAGAACATTCACAGGAAGAATTGGATAAGATGAAGGAAATGTTCTCAATCCCTTTGGAAAAAAAAGTTCTATTATATGCACCAACTTGGAGAGATGATCAGTTTTATAAAAAGGGAAAATATAAATTTGATTTGGAATTAGATTTACATAAGTTAAGAAAAGGACTTGGAGACGAATATGTTGTCATTTTGAGGATGCATTATTTAGTGGCGGAAAATTTTGATCTTTCTCCTTATAAAGGATTCGCCTATGATTTTTCTAATTATGAAGATATTAGAGAGCTATATTTAATCTCTGATATGCTCATTACCGATTATTCGTCTGTTTTCTTTGATTATGGAAATTTGAAACGTCCAATGATTTTTTTCGTATATGATATTGAAACATATCGTGATAAATTGAGAGGCTTTTACTTTGATTTTGAAAAAACAGCACCTGGACCTTTAGTAAAAACTACAGAAGAGGTAATCGAATCTGTGCACAATTTAAAGGAAAGTATACCTAGTCAAAAATTCAATGATTTTTATAACAAGTTTTGTTATTTAGAAGACGGTAAAGCAGCTAAAAGAGTAGTTAATGAAGTATTTTTAAAGTGAACGATAGAAAAAATAATGAAGAATGAATACTCTGCCTTTCTGGAGGCAGATAAATAATAGAAGGGCAAACACAATGATGAAATCGATGTTTAAAGTAATAAAAGAACAAATAGATAACTTTCATTTAATACAAAGGCTGTCCATGTATGAGTTGAAAAGTTCAAATAGAAATAATTATTTAGGGATTTTGTGGGAGTTTATTAACCCCGCTATTCAAATCGCAATCTATTGGTTTGTTTTTGGCTTTGTACAAGAACGAGATACAGTTCTAGGCAAACATGGAGATATTCCCTTTTTTGTTTGGATGCTCTCTGGAATACTTATATGGTTTTTTGTTTATCCAGCCATTACACAAGGATCTAAATCCATTTATACTAGACTTCGAATGGTCTCAAGAATGAATTTTCCATTGAGTGCGATACCATCCTATGTAATATTATCTTTATTATATCCCCAACTATTATTGATGGGAATTATAATGATTATATTCCAGTTTATTGGATATCCTATTTCGATATATTACTTGCAAATACCATATTTTTTATTTGCAGCTATTATATTTTTATTTGCGTTAGCACTCATAACAACAACTATCTCAACTATTGTGCGTGACTTTCAAATGCTACTAGTATCGTTAATGCGAGTTCTTTTGTATATAACACCAATCTTATGGCCAGCTGGAAGATTTAGTGATTCTTCGTTAGGGAAGATTTTTGATTATGTCATGCTATTAAATCCGCTCTATTATTTAGTAGAAGGCTACCGTTATGCTTTGTTAGGAGAAGGATGGTTTATTACGGCGCATCCTACAATTACAATTTATTTTTGGGGATTGGTCCTCCTCCTATTAAGTGTAGGGTCATATATGCATGTGAAATTTAGAAGACATTTTATTGACTTTTTATAATGGAGGCGTCGTATGGAAAAGTCTGTTATAGTGAAAAACTTAACAAAAAGATATAAATTATATAAGAATAATTCGGAGAGACTAAAAGATATATTTCTTCCGAAAAATTATGGAGAACCTTTTTTTGCTTTAAAAGAAGTTAGTTTTGAAGCAGAAAAAGGAGATGTTATTGGATTTGTGGGGGTAAATGGTTCAGGCAAATCAACACTTTCTAATATAATAGCAGGTATTGTCCCACAAACTTCAGGAAAAGTGGAAATTGACGGACAAGCATCCCTAATTGCAGTATCGGCGGGAGTGAATGGAGAACTAACAGGCCGTGAGAATATTGAATTAAAGTGTTTAATGCTTGGCTTTACTAAGCAGCAAATAAAAGAGCTAGAACCAGAGATTATCGAGTTTTCTGAGCTTGGAAAATTTATTGATCAGCCAGTAAAATCCTATTCAAGTGGAATGAAGTCTCGTCTTGGCTTTGCGATTTCGGTCCATACAGACCCAGATGTATTAATTATTGATGAGGCGTTATCAGTTGGAGATAAAGCTTTTGCTGAAAAATGCTTAGAAAAAATGAATGAATTTAAGCAACGTGGAAAAACGATGTTCTTTGTCAGTCACTCGATTGGTCAGATGAAACAATTCTGTGAAAAAGGAATCTGGCTTGAGCATGGTGAAGTGAAGATGATTGGTAGTATTCAAGAAGTAATGCCTGCATACGAGAAATTCTTAGCAGATTATAAAAAAATGACTCCTAAAGAAAAAAAGGAATTTCAAGCGTCTGGTCTAAAAGGAAGAAGCGATCCAGCATTTGTTGGTAAGGTCTAAAAAGAAAGAAGCTGGACATTTTAAAACCGTTCTATCATTTAGAACGGTTTTATTTTAAATTAGATTGAGTTGAAAGTTTTTAGGTTTTTGGTGAAACTTTCTTAAACAAGTGCCCGTCATATATAATAATAATTAAGTTATATTTATTTATGATAATAAATTTGTAATATAAATGTAAAATAAGGGTATGATTTATTAAGCCACGCTATATTGTATTGTGTTATAATAAATTTCGATTATATGCAAGAATAGACAGATGCCTAAAAAATGTACGTTAGTATAGGCATTAGGGAGGATCTCCATGATATATGTAATGCTCGTGGTATGTTTTATTGCTTCTATCTTACTCACTCCATTAGTGAAGAAGCTTGCATTTAAAGTTGGGGCAATGGATAAACCAGAAAAACGAAAAGTACATCAAAAAATTATGCCTCGTATGGGCGGTTTAGCTATATATATAAGTTTTATTATCGGTGCATTAGTGATTAGTCCAGATAAAGACTATCATTATCCGATACTAATTGGTAGTGTGATTATTATTGCAACAGGAATGTTAGATGATATCTATAATCTTAATGCAAAGGTTAAATTTGTTGCTCAAACTATTGCTGCAATCATTGTAGTCGTTTGGGGTGGCGTACAAGTTGAGTTTATCAATTTACCATTTGGTGGACAATTAGAATTTGGATTTTTAGATATACCAATTACGATTCTTTGGATTGTAGGCATCACGAATGCCATTAATCTAATCGATGGTTTAGATGGTCTTGCCTCAGGTGTTTCCTGTATTGCCTTATTTACGATTACGGGTATGGCCATGATTATGGGAAATGGATATGTAATTGCAATTTCTTCTATTGTTTTAGCAAGTACCCTTGGGTTTTTATTGTTTAACTTTTATCCGGCAAAGATTTTCCTTGGGGATACAGGTGCGTTATTTCTTGGCTATATCATTGCCGTCATGTCGCTGTTAGGATTTAAAAATGTAACATTAATTTCTTTTATTATTCCAGTAATCATTTTGGGAGTTCCTATCTCTGACACATTCTTTGCGATTATTCGTCGATTAGTTAACAAGCAACCACTGATGGCACCAGATAAGTCTCATTTGCATCATTGTTTGTTAAATATAGGTTTTACCCACAGACAAACGGTTATTATTATCTATGCAATGGCATCATTTTTTGGACTTGTTGCTGTGATATTTTCCATGGCAAAAGTATGGGGAGCCATACTTCTAATTGTAACAGTCTTGCTCATCATTGAATTAATTGTTGAAAAGATTGGTTTAGTAGGAAAGAATTATAAGCCTATTTTAAAATTTCTTAATGATATAAAATATTCAACTGATAAAAATCGATAAAAAAGCCCTTCTTGAGAGGGCTTTTTTTGTGAAATAATATGATAATAAATTGGCAAAAATCGAGGTTATAATAGTCTATGCTTCTCATCTAACTCTTCTTCATAATAATCATCATCAAATTCATTCCAAATGCTCGGTTCATGGTCATTAAATAATGGTTTTTCAATAGCATCATTTAAGAAAGTTAGCATTTTTTTTAACAAATATAACACCTCATTATATCTAATTCATTTTTATGATTAGTATTGTCAAATTAAATGAAAAATATTATGGAATCTTTCATTTTCACTAATGCATGTTGTAAGTACCAGTGTTTTTTATTTTTATTGTTTTGTGGGATGGATTTTTTTGGGGAAGAAGTATGTATTTTTTAAAAAAGAACATTGACGAATGATCAATGCTCTTGTAAAGCTGTATTTTCTTATTTCACATTCTTCACATATTTTGCTGACACATAGCCTGTTACTTTTCCATACTTAATTTTATACCAAGAACCGCTTTTGGCGTATATCTTTACTGTTTTCTTGTTTGGGACTGATCCGACTACCTTTGATGAAGTGGTGGGCTTCTGTCTAATATTTAGCTTTGTAGCTTTTACGCTCCCTTTTTTCACTTTATATAAAGTGAAATTTTTTGTAGCTGTTTTCTTTAATTTACTTGAATTTACAGTTTCAACATATGCTTTATAGCTTCCATCACTTGTTTTTCCAACGCTCCAAGTATAGGAATGAGTTCCTGCTTTTAATGACTTATTGGAAGTAAGAGTCTTCACGACTTTATTCTTACTGTTCATAATCTTTACAGTTGCTTTTGTTGATTGATTGACATGAAAGCTCACCTTTACTTTATTGCTAGTGGTATCATAGCTAGTTTTCACATTTTTAATGGTTGGTGCAGAAGCTTTTTTTATAGTGAAAGCTTGTTTAACTACTTTTTCTTTGCCAATACTATTAACAGCACTAATATTTAACGTATATGTTCCGTCGTTAACATTTCCTACATCCCAACTGAAAGAGGATGACCCGGCAGATAAAGCTTCGCTGCTTGCTAATGTTTTCACGACTTTATTTTTGCTATCTGTAATTGTCACTGACGCTTTCGTCTGTTGATTAACAGAGAAGGATGTGTGCACAGTGTTTGAATTTGTATTATAGGTTGCTTTGACGGAACTTATTGATGGTGTATCTAGTTTGGCAATTTTTACAGTTACTGTGCTTGTTGCTTGAATGCTATTACTATCTGTTGAAATAATTTCAGCCGTATAATTACCGTCAGCCCAAGTTGAAGCATTGACAGTGTAAGTGTAGCTACCAGCGTTCAATAAACCATTATCTAATAGCATTGTTTTGATCTTTCCAGTATTGTCTTTTATTCTGACGATCGTGCTAGCGGCTTTTGTAAGGGTGAATGACAAGTTAACCTTATTATTAGAATCCGTAAAATAAGCATTTGTATCTTTTATTTCTGGGGCTGTAATTTCTACATCTGTATATTCTGTTATTAGTTGCGTACCAGGGTAATAAAAAGCCAAAATGGCTGTGTACTTTTGTCCTGCATTAGCACGGTTATTAGCCCCATATTGACTTAGACCAACTCCATGGCCATAGCCTCTTCCTGCAATACTATGTGTTGTAGTATTTGAAGAACTTTTTGTCACAAGATAGCTTTTTACATAATTCAGTCCAATCATAGTCCTAACTTTCGATGCAGCAACATTTGATTGGTTTATCTCTTGCAAGATTAGTTTTCCATTTGTGTCAGTCATATCTTTCACATAAAACTGAATAGAGATGGAACCGGTGCTAACTCTTTTTGTTGTGGAAGGATTTGTGAAAGATAAAGAAGGAACAGAGACAATTTTTATATCTTTGTCTTTATAGCCGTTATTTTTCAACCAAGTTTTTAGATTAGAGACAATAGCACTGTCCTTTTCCGAAACATTGTTCCACCATGTATCTGGATTTTCTAGATCTTTACCTACCATATTAATTTGCGTTTTTTGGACATCGAAGCTCCAAGTGTAGCTTGTATCATAGGAATCCGCAGCGCTCTTTAGATAGGCAAAATCGTTGCCCCAAACATTTTTAGCCGATTCCATTAATCCACCATTACTAGCTGAGTAGACAGCATCGATTAATTTATTATTATATTTTAGGACTTGTCCAGTTGTAGCTTCGACTGCCTTATCAGAATTAGGATGAGAACCACTTAGTCCACCGTAAACTTGATGGCTAATTGTATCTGTAATCGTCTTTCCGCCATAATTCCATGAGTAGGTACGTGCTGCAATTGCTTGGGCTTTTAATGCTTCTATATTCCAGGAAGCAGGCATTTCACTAGGAACAACGCCTTTAAGGTATTCTTCCATTCCAATCGTATTTATCGGGCGGATATAGCTTGAACCATTTATCGTTTCTATAATAAATTCAAAGGAGCCTCTGTATTTTCTATCATTAATCATTAAATAATCATCAGGATTGGATGGTGTTAATGTTAAAGAACCTGATTCCAAAATAGCTGTACTTCCTTTATATAATTTAAGTTTAGATTGTTCTAACTTAAGGGTATAGGTAGTTGTATTATTTAAGGTGATTTTTCCATCTTCGGTTGTATATGTTCCAGATGGTGTGATAGAAATTTGCGTTTTATTCCCTAGATAATTCTTTAGCATAACATGTACTTGTGGTTCGCTGTCACTTGCGTATGCATGCTGTTCATAAACTGGTAGGATTGAAATAATTAAGAATAATGACAACAAAAATGATAGTGCTTTTTTCATTCTCGTTTCTCCTTTATTTAATTGTCATATTTTTTAAAAAATTATTTGGAACATTTTTTTAGGGAAGGGGATAGAAAGACTATTATTCTTTCATTAAGAAGCTAGTATGATTCTATCATACTTTTATTCTATTGATTCGTGGTTAATACTGGTATTTTGAAAAGACTTTTGTCTGTCTAGAATGAAACAATTAGAGAAGAAACTAATATAAATTTTTGCAAAAAAAAAAGACATGCACGAATGGAAAAGGTGCATGTCAGGTATAAATGATTAGTTTAAAGCGGAAGAATCTGTTGTTGTATCTGTTTCTGTTGGTGTTTCAGTTGAACTGTCAGAGTCAGAAAAAAGACTGCTGCTCACACCTAAATGCTGCTGAAGAATGGATTTTGTTTCAGCTAAGGCTGCTTCATCTAATTCATAAATATATTTGCCGTCCACTCGGCCGTCATAACCTGCTAATGTAAGTGTTTCTACTTGTAAACCATTGTCTGCTGTTGCATAGGCAATTAACGATTGCATATCGCTGAATGAAAGATCGGTTGTCATATTGCTTCCTACTGCTTCCATTACTTTTGAATATTTTGTAATTCCTTCTACTGAAATAGCTTTTTTCATGATTGCTTGCATGATTAACTGTTGTCTTTTTCCACGCTCAATGTCGTTATCAATTTTTCTTGTTCTTGCAAGGGCAAGTGCTTCTTCTCCGTCTAATTCTTGATATCCTTCTTCTAGATGGATAGCTCCTGCTTTATCTTTTGAGTTTTGCTCTGTAAAAGTAACTGGAACATCGACATCAATACCACCTAAAGCATCAACAACATCCATGAAAGCGTCAAAGTTCATTTTTACATAATAGTCAATTGGAATCTCTAGTAAATTTTCTACCGTATCTAAAGTAGATGTAACTCCGCCAAAATAATGCGCATGGGTAATTTTATCTTTATAGCCGCGTTCAGGAATATATACGTAAGAATCACGTGGAATGCTTAGTAATTTAACGGACTTTTCTTTCTCATTTAAAGTAGCAACCATTAAGGCATCGGAACGAGAACGAGTTGTTCCAGATTGACTTGATCTCTTTTCGCTGTCGTCTACTCCAATAAATAAAATGGAAACATCGTCGATATCTGGGTCCACTCTAGTTTCCCTTTTTGTATCACGATCAATTGGTTCATATGAATCATCTGCAACCGATTTTGCTTTTGAATAGAGAGTTGCTCCATAACCAATGCCTGCTAAAATAATAACAAGCAGAGGAACAAAAATAAAAAGTTTTGCTTTTTTTCGTTTCTTTTTCTTATTATCCTTTATATATGTTTCTCTTGATTTATTTGCCATAAGTTTCTCCTTTGTAAATAAAAAATACCACCAAAAGCTATATACTATATTAACGATAAATATCGGTTCCGTAAATTAGCATTTTTTGGCTATATTAGGTATTTCTTTGTATTGTGAAAAAAATTAAATAAAATTTTCTGCATAAATCTTTTCTTTGTCTGTAATAATACCTTGTCCATTCGTTAAGTCTGTTATCCACGCTTTGTAGTTTTCGATTTGATCTGAATCTACAAAGACTTCGATTTCAACATTTTCTAAATAGTGAATGTCTTTGATTTGATAGTTTGAGGACCGTAATTCATTTTCCATTTTACCAAGTAAAGGATACTCGATGGAAACACTGATTATTTGCTTTAATTTTCTTTCGATGATGCCTACGTTTGTCAAGCCTTCTGAGGTTGTTTTTCCATAAGCGCGAATAAGTCCTCCAGCACCAAGCTTGATCCCACCAAAATACCTTGTTACAACAACGGTAGTATCTTTTAGACCTTTTTTCTTGAGCACCTCAAGAATGGGTACTCCTGCTGTGCCACTTGGTTCTCCGTCATCATTTGCCTTTTGAATTTGGTCATGTTCTCCAATTAAGTAAGCAGAACAATTATGTGTTGCGTCTTTATGTTTCTTCTTTATTTCTCCTATGAAAGCCCGTGCAACTTCTTCTGTTTCTGTTCGCGCAATATGTGCAATAAACCGCGATTTTTGTATAATTAGCTCGTATTCTCCGTAGCTAGGCACAGTTAGATAGGAAGGAAGCATACTGAAAGCTCCTTTCATTATGTCTTTATAATCATCCGTTGTTTTAAATGCGATTAATTTTTTCTATCTATAAAGACGGGTGTATCGATTAAGCTTTTCGAAAAAAACAGGAAAATCGATAATTAGTCTTATTTCATTATAATTCGACAAGGTCTATTCTTCAATTATTGTTCTCTTTGTAATCAAATCTTAATATAGTGATTTAGCAAGCGTGATATAATAAGTAAAACTCCATGCTCGAAAAGACCCGCTACATATGGAATGGGCTATTCTACATGGAGCGGCTTGTGTTCATGTTCTAACCTATATATATTTCTTTTTCTTTGTTTTTCGTTTAGAATAGGATAAAATTATATTAGCGAATTTTTACATATTTTTTGAACAGAAATCTTTGTAATTGTTAGGTCTTAAGACATGGTTTTGAACAGGGGGATATGTGTCTAAATAACGATTTTCATTTATTTTATAATGAATTATACATATTATTAACTTTCAAGCTAAAATAAGAATGGATGTTGGAAGGGTTTTAGCCTTTTTGGAGGAATTATATATGTTAATAAGGAAATTTGACACAAAAACGTTAGATTATATTGTGGAACAAATGATTCAGACCGTTGGTTCCAGCAAGGACGAAATTTTTCGTATCGGAGAACAATGTCGACAAGATTATGAAACCCTTACCGAAGAATTAAAAGAAATGAAAGTACTTGTGTTAGAAACGATAGAAAAAGGAGACGAGCTAGAAATCCAGTCTCGATTTGCTCGTAAGCGCTTGTCAGAAGTAAGTAAGCATTTTAATGAATACTCAGAAGCGGAAGTAAGAGAAGCTTATGAAAGAGCACATACGCTGCAAATGGATTTAAGCATGAATCGGCATCTTGAAAAGCAATATCGTGAGCGCAGAGATGATTTGGAACGCCGATTGTTAGGACTAGATGAAACAATCGAGAGGGCTGAGCATCTGGTTACGCAAATTTCTGTCGTCATGAATTATTTGGTTAGTGATTTGAAACAGGTTGGCGAAGTAATAGAAGACGCCAAGCAAAAGCAGGATTTTGGCCTGAAAATTATCGGTGCCCAGGAAGAAGAGAAAAAGCGACTTTCTCGGGAGATACACGATGGACCAGCTCAAATGATGGCAAATGTTATGATGCGTTCTGATTTAGTGGAAAGAATATATAAAGAGCGTGGTGCAAAAGAGGCGTTTGAAGAAATCAGAAATTTAAAAGTTATGGTTCGAAGCGCGTTATATGAAGTAAGAAGAATTATTTACGATCTTCGCCCGATGGCTTTAGATGATTTGGGCCTCATTCCAACGTTGAAAAAATATCTGAAAACAATAGAAGAGTATCATGAATCGACAAAAATCGAGTTTGCCACAATAGGGAAGGAAGCAAGACTTCCAAGTAAATACGAAGTTGCACTTTTTCGGTTAGTTCAAGAATCCGTACAAAATGCTTTAAAGCACGCAGAAGCATCTAATATTACGGTAAAAGTAGAATTACGAAGAGATCAAATTATCGTCTTAGTTAAGGATAATGGGAAAGGATTCGATAAGAATCAGAAGAAGGAAGAATCCTTTGGCTTAATTGGGATGCGAGAAAGAGTACAACTCCTTGATGGAGAAATAACCATTGATTCCAAACTCGGGGTTGGAACCATTGTTATGATCAACGTTCCTATTAGATGATAAAGAAAAAAAGGGAGGCGGAGCAGTTGACTACAAAGATAGTTATTATTGATGATCACCAATTGTTTAGAGAAGGGGTAAAAAGAATTCTTGACTTCGAATCAAGTTTCGAGGTTGTAGCTGAAGGCGATGATGGCACACAAGCCATTCAGCTAATCGAAGAATACCAACCAGACGTAACCATCATGGATATAAACATGCCTACTATCAATGGAGTAGAGGCAACAAGACAATTATTAGAGAAATTTCCTGAAACAAAGGTCATTATTTTATCCATACACGATGATGAAAACTACGTAACGCATGCCCTAAAAACAGGAGCAAGTGGCTATCTGTTAAAAGAAATGGATGCAGATGCACTAATTGAAGCTGTTAAAGTAGTTGCAGATGGAGGTTCTTATCTTCATCCGAAAGTAACGCATAATTTAGTAAATGAATATCGTCGTTTAGCATTAGAAAATGCTTATTCAGATGAACATCATGTACAAGTAGTAGAAATTAGAAGACCATTACATTTATTAACGAGACGTGAATGCGAAGTTTTACAACTTCTGGCAGATGGAAAAAGTAACCGAGGAATCGGCGAAGCACTATTTATCAGTGAAAAAACGGTTAAAAACCATGTAAGTAATATTTTACAAAAAATGAATGTAAATGACCGTACACAAGCAGTGGTTGTTGCGATTAAAAACGGTTGGGTAGAAGTTCGTTAATAAGAAAGGAGTTACCTAAATCACTAGATGGTTTGAGGAGCTCCTTTTTTATTTTTAAAAGAAAAGAAGACTCCTCTTCTTAATCTGAAAATTACTACTTATTTGTTGGAAATCTGTCATAAAATTCTGCGAGTTGTAGGTGTTTTCACCTATATTTTTATTGCAATTCTTGATAAGATAAGTATAAATTTCTTTAGTGATGGGAGGATTGCAATGAATGGAATAAACAGAATTTCGGATCCAGCCCTATTAAAAGCATATACAGATGCTGTAAAGTTAGAGCTAGCGGAAGAGTTCATCATGATCCTCCTTGCTGAACTAAAAAGAAGGAATCTTTCAGTTCCTCACTCCTCTCCAAAATAAAATCTGTTGCTTTATTTACCCTGCCTTTTAAATTTCCATATTAATTCCTCTTTTTGTGCATTATAATAGAGTTAATAAATAATGCAAGTAAACTCTTTTTTAGTTAAAATGATAGACAAACGAATAGATAAGGAAGGTAATTAATTGGATGAAAACAGCTATTGTTACAGATAGTACAGCTTATATTCCTCAAGAAGTGAGGGAAAAGTATAATATACATATGATTCCGTTGACGGTGATTCTCGGTGCAGAAGTGTATGAGGAAGAAAGAGATTTAACTGCTGCCGAATTTTATGAAGTAATTAAAACAAAGGAGCTGCCAACTACCTCTCAACCACCAATTGGAAAGTTTGTGGAGCTATTTGAAAAGCTAGCTGAAAAGTATGATGAAGTAATCAGCGTTCACTTATCAAGTGGAATAAGCGGTACATACCAAGGCGCTATTTCTGCGGGATCCATGGTGGAAGGATTGGAAGTATATGCATTTGATACAGAAGTGAGTTGTATGGTGCAAGGCTTTTATGCAATTGAAGCAGCAAAGTTGGTCCAAGAAGGGAAATCAGCAGCAGAAATAATCCCAATTCTAGATAAATTGAAAGAAACAAGCCATGCTTACTTTATGGTAGATGACTTGTCTAACCTTCAAAGAGGCGGACGCCTATCAAGTGCCCAAGCAATAATAGGAAGCCTCCTTCAAGTTAAACCATTACTTCATTTCAAAGATAAATTAATCGTCCCATTTGAAAAAATCCGCACAAAAAAAAGAGCAATGAAGCGCATTGTAGAGCTTTTGGGAGAAGCCACAAATGGCGACAGCTACTACGCCGTCATTATCCATGCTAATCGGGAAGAAGAAGCAAAAGAATGGAAAGCAGAACTAGAGAAAGAATTCCCAAACATTGAATTCTCATTAAGCTACTTTGGTGCTGTAATTGGGACCCATTTAGGTGAAGGCTCTATGGGCCTTGGGTGGATGAAGAAAAGAGAATAAAGTTATGCGTGATCCCGGTTCTTGGTGAGAATCGGGGTTTTTTGGGTTGGGGATTGATGGGGGTGCGGGTGAGTGAGAGTGGGGGAGTTGGAGGTAAGGGTGGGGAAGTCGCAAGTAAAGGTGGGGAAGTTGCAAGTGAAGGTGGGGAAGTTGCAAGTAAAAGTGGGGAAGTTGCAAGTAAAGGTGGGGAAGTTGCAAGTAAAAGTGGGAATGTAGCAAGTAAAGATGTTAAGCGCAAGTAAAAGTGAAGAAGTCGCAAGTAAAGGTGGGGAAGTTGTAAGAAAAAGTGGGAAAGTTGCAAGTAAAAGTGAGAAAGTCGCAAGTAAAGGTGAAGAAGCTGCAAGTAAAAGTGAGAAAGTCGCAAGTAAGAGTGAGAAAGTTGCAAGTAAAGGTGGGAAGTGCAAGTAAAAGTGAAAAAGTTGCAAGTAAAAGTGAGAAAGTCGCAAGTAAAGGTGGGGAAGTCGCAAGTAAAAGTGAAGAAGCTGCAAGTAAAGGTGGGAAGCGCAAGTAAAAGTAAGAAAGCCGCAAGTAAAAGTGAGAAAGTTGCAAGTAAAGGTGAAAAAGTCGCAAGTAAAAGTGAAGGAGTTGCAAGTAAAGGTGGGAAGCGCAAGTAAAAGTGAGAAAGCAGCAAGTAAAAGTGAAGAAGCCACAAGTAAGAGATCGAAAGCGAAAACTAAGTCTGCCCCCATCATCCCCGTAAAAAAGCATCAAAATAAATTAACTCTTCAATAGCCCCAACATTTTTCTAAAATAAGCAGGAATTTTCGCCGAGCTCCAAGAATAATGCAATATAAAATGTAAA
>Ga0182738_1001579_pt1 | contig 28205 bp, 19 predicted proteins | sample eDN5th30CBELigMG_FD_128876 | JGI IMG/M metagenome (GOLD analysis project Ga0182738, IMG submission 128876) | Enriched Miracle-Growth compost microbial communities from Emeryville, California, USA - eDNA 5th pass 30_C BE-Lig MG (version 2)... ...
GACCCCATGAAAAGGGGGCGGGGCTCACGCAACCCATTGGATGGCCTTGGTTTGCGGCCCAGGACACTGGACGGCCGTCGCTCACGGCGTGGAGCCAAGGCGATTCTATTTTCAGAGCAACCCCATTCGCGCCCGCGCGAACCGGGAAAACTCTCGGAGAAAACGCGCCGAACGAACCCAAATCCGCGGCCGAGCGAATCGGAAAACTCGCCGAACGAACCCAATTGGGGGGCGGACGAACTGGAGGAAACGCGTCGAACGAACCCAATTGGGGGGCGGGCGAAAATCACTCAATCCCGCGGCTGGTAAGGGTTTTGGCTCCACAACGTCGATGGCACGGAGCGCCGAACGAACCCAATCTGGGGGGCGCCGTCGCCGTCGCTGACGAGTTTCGGAGAGCCCCGGCCGCTCCGCGCGAAGGCTCGAAGCGCCCCCCTTGGGCGGCGCGGCTTCGCGCTCGCGCCGGCCCGCGTCCAGGCCGGGGGCGCGGCGCGATTTCGATGATGCATGCAACTGCGGGGCGACCTTACTTGGCGTCGAGCTTCGCCAGGACGCTCTTGGGGTCGTTCTTGACTTTCTTCATGCAGCCGTTGCAGCAGATGAAGAAATCGCGGCCCTCGATGCTGGTCTTGATCGGGACATCCATGCTGCCGAGGTTCTCGCCGCTGACGGGGCAGACGGCCTGGGCCAGAGCGAGGGCGTGATCTTCGACGGGAAGCTTCTTGATCTCGGCGATCTCCTCGTCGCTCAAAGCCGCCTCGCTGGCGGTGCCGGGGCCTTCAAGGCTGGGGGCGGCGGCTTCGGCCTTGGGCTCTTCGGCCTTGGGCTCCTCGGCCTGGGGAGGCGTCAGGGGCTTGTCGGCCTTGGACTCATCGGCCTTGGGCTCCTCGGCGGGCTTGGCCTCTTCCACCTTCGTCTCGCCGGCGGGCTTGGCCTCGGTCCCCTCGGGGTGCTCGGCCGCTTCGGCCTTGTGCGTCTCGGCCGGGGTCAGTTCGGGGGCCTGGTCGGTCTTGGGCGCTTCGTTAACCGGGGGCGGGGCGGGGGTCGCGTCCGGGGCCGGGACCGGGGTGGTGGTCGGAGCGGGGGGCGTGGTGACGTTGGCGCCCTCCTCGCCGGCGCAACCAACGATCAGTCCGAGGGCCGCGGCGGGCGCCCAAAGGCGAAGGAAGCGATCCATGTGCGATCCTTTTGCTGTGCGACAACGGTGGTACGTGAAAACCGCTCCGAAGCCGGGGCGGTTCTCAATCACTTCAAGGCCGCATTGTATCCCCCGGCAAGTCGGCTCGCCAACCCCTTGCGTTTTAGCGCCCCGCTTCGGCGGTTCGGTTTAAACCGTGTTCAGATAGAGAACCGGAGTTTTGCTTTAACGCGCGAAGACAACGCCCCGGAGGACAGGCATTCCTGCCTGTCCGTCGCCGAGTCTGGACAGGCAGGAATGCCTGTCCTCCGGGCTGACGACGCCTTCCGGGTTCGAGGAAAAACTCCGGATCCCAGCTTGATCGCGGTTTAAACCGTGGGAGGTCAACGCCTCGGGAGGACAGGCGTTCCCGCCTGTCCTCCGGGTTGAAAATCCCCATGAAAGAGCCGATCCGCGGGGTTCTCAGGCAACTCCTGATCTCGCCTTGAACGCGGATCAAAACGCCGGGGAGTCGCCGTCGTCTCCGGGCTCCAGGGGGATTCCCTTGTAGATCCGCCGGTTATCGAGGGCGAAGACCCGGTCGGTGAACTCGTCCTCGGTCTTGGAGAGGAGCCGATGGCGAGCCACCACGTTCATCTTGGCGTCCAAGTCGTCGATGAACGAGAGGAGGAGGGCCTCGAAGGTCTGGGGCACGACCGGAGAGCCGAACTCCCTCTTGCCGTGATGAGCGAGGATGGCGTGCTCCAGGAGCAAAAGCGTCTCCTCGGGGAAGCCGTCAATGCTCGCGGCGACCTCGCGGACGAGGTCGCGGCCCATCAGGATGTGGCCGACCAGCGAACCCTCCTTGGTGTATCGCGACTCGACCGGGTGATACTTCAACTCACGGAGCTTGCCAATGTCGTGGAGGATGATCGCGGCGATGACCAGTCCCTTGTCCAGCGGCGGGTTCAGGTCGTTGTAATAGAAGGCGTAGTGGTCAACAAGCATCGCGCCGACGCGGCTCATGCTCCAGACGTGCTCCAGAAGTCCCCCCGTGTAATTGTGGTGCATGGCCTGCGCGGCGGGCATCTTGCGGAGCAGGTCGTCGTGGTCCTCCAGGACCTTGAGCACCAGTTGCTTCAGGTGGGGCTCCTGGATGTACGTCTCAATCCGCTGATGAATCGCGTCGATCAACTTCTGCGGCTGCCATTGGCTGCTCTCGACCAGGTCGTAAAAATCGTAGCCGTCATCGCCGTCAACCGCCGGGCGGATGCCCAGGATCTCCAACTGCATCCCGTACCGGATGTTGAAGCTGGCGCGGACCTGAAGGCGGTAGGCGAGGCCCTCGACCCACCCATCGGCTTCCGGGTAATAGCGGTGGTCGTGCCACAAGGGGGCCTCGTAGGCGACCCTTTTGTCGCGGAAGAGGCATTTGACGAACGGCTTATCGGCCTTGGTCACGCCCCTCGTCTTCTTCACCAAGGCGGCGTAGCAGACGGCTTCCTGGCCGTCCACGACATCCGAAAGTTTGCTCACGACGATAGCGGGCGCGGTCATGGCTTCGTTTCCCTCCGTCCACGTCCGGGTGATTGAGCGGCTGATCGTATCTTCAGTTGGCGCGCGCCACAAGTCTACAACACGCTGGAGACCCAGGCGCGGGTTTCAGCGCGACCGTTGATTGGGGATAATCGTCCGCGAGACGGCGCCAACCGGGTTCGAGCTTTCGAGGAGTTCCCGCATGTCCATCGCATCCGGCGGCAACCGCCGGGCAGCCGAAACCCTTGGCCGGTTGGGACTTCCGTTGCCGACCCGGGAGATGTCCCGGCGGCGTTGGGACGCCCTGGTCGTCGGCGCGGGGCACAATGGACTGACCGCGGCGGCCTATCTGGCCAGGGCCGGGAAATCGGTTCTGGTGCTGGAGGCCCGCGAGCGGATCGGCGGCGCCTGCGCGATCGAGGAACCCTGGCCGGGCTTTCGGCTCTCCCCCTGCGCCTACCTTCTGGGGCTTTTACACCCCAAGGTGATTGACGAACTGAACATGCCGGCGCATGGGTTCGCCTGGACGCCGGCCACCGCCGGGCTGTTCGTTCCGTTCGAGGACGGGTCGTGCGTTCAGCTTTGGGACGACGACGCCCGTTGCGAGGCCGAGATTCGCCGCTTCGCCCCGGCCGACCTGGACGGCTGGCGGGCCTTTGGCGCGGTGAAAACCCGGCTCCGCGACGCCCTTCGACCCGAGGGCGACGGAGACCTTTGGATCGGCCGGGCCCCCACGATCGAGCAAATCGAGGCGAGGCTGACGGGAGACGACGAGGCCCGCGGGCTCCTTTTGGAATGGTCGATGGCTGATTGCGTCGAGCGCTACTTCCGGGACGAGCGGCTCCAAATGGCCTACCTGGGCCAGGGAGTCATCGGCACCAACGCCAGCCCGTTCGACCCGGGGACGGCCTCGATCCACTTCCATCACCAGTCGGGCCGGCTGGGAGGCTCGCCGGGACAATGGGGGTACGTCCACGGCGGGATGGGGATGGTCTCGATGATCCTTTGCGACATCGCCCGAGAGCTGGGCGCCATCGTGGCGACGGGCCTTCCGGTCGCCCGGATCATCCCAGGCGAAGGGGTGGAGCTGGAGGGGGGCGAGCGAATCACGGCCGAGGTCGTCGTCTGCAACGCCGACCCTCGCGTCGCGCTCCGGCTGCTCGGAGAGAACGCCGACCCGGCCTGGAGGGCAAGGGTGGAGGCGGTTCCCCAACTCGGCTGCACGCTGAAACTCAACGTGGCGCTCAAGGAGCTTCCGAGCTTCAAGGTCCGGCCGGGCGCGAGTCCGCCCCGCGATCATCACAATGGTCAGATCAACACGCCCTTGACCAAGACCGAGTGGCGCGAGGGGTTTGACGCGGTCCGTCGCGGCGAGCTTCCCGGGCGGCTCTGGACAGAACTCTATTTCCAGACCGTCCATGACCCGACGGTCGCCCCGCCTGGCTTTCACGCGATGAGCGTCTTCGCCCAGTACGTCCCGCACTCCTTCGCGACCGGCGATTGGGACTCCCGGCGCGAGGCCGCGAAGCGCCTGGCGCTCGCCTCGATCGCCCGGTTCTGCGAGAACATCCCCGATGCGGTCGTCGACGTTCAGGCCCTCGGCCCCCCCGACATCGAAAAATCGGTGGGCCTGACCGGCGGCCACATCTTCCAGGGGGAGTGCCTCCCCCCGTTCATGTGGGAGCGCCGGCTTTCCCCTCGAACCCCGATGCGCGGATTCTTCCTCTGCGGCGCCTGCACCCATCCCGGCGGCAGCGTCATCGGAATCAACGGCCGCAACGCCGCGATGGAGGTGATTGGGGGGTGAGCGCGGCTCTATCTAGGCGATTTAATCGATTTGGAAACGCCGCGAGGACCGGAAGATCAGGCTGGATCGCCATTTTTTGTAGCCGGGGTCTGTGACCCCGGCGCGCGAGCCCTCGCGATCCGACGCCGGTCCCGGCCTCACAGAGGCCGGCTACAGAAGAATCGGCCGCTTACACCACGGTTCGGAAGTAGTCGAGAGTGCGCTTTAGGCCCTCGGCGCGGTCGATGGTGGGGTTCCAGCCGAGGAGGGTTTGGGCCTTGGTGATGTCGGGGCGTCGGCGCTTGGGGTCATCCTGGGGGAGTTCCTCGTGGACGATCCTGCTCTTGGTTCCCTCGACCAGGGCGATGATCTCCTCGGCCAGTTGCAGCACGGTGATCTCGGCGGGGTTGCCGATGTTGACCGGCAGCGAGTGGTCGGAGTGCAGGAGCCTGTAAATGCCGTCGACCAGGTCGGTGACGTAGCAGAAGCTCCGGGTCTGGTCTCCGTTGCCGTAGATGGTGATCGGCTCGCCCTTGAGGGCCTGGCTCATGAAGTTGGGCAAGACCCGGCCGTCGTTGAGCCGCATCCGGGGGCCGTAGGTGTTGAAGATCCGGACGATGCGGGTCTTCACGCCGTGGTAACGGTGATAGGCCATGGTGATGGCCTCGGCGAACCGCTTGGCCTCGTCGTAGCAGCCCCGGGGACCGATCGGGTTGACGTTGCCCCAGTAATCCTCGCGCTGGGGGTGAACGTCGGGGTCGCCGTAGACCTCGGAGGTGCTGGCCAGCAGGAACCGGGCGTCCTTGGCCTTGGCGAGCCCAAGGGCGTTGTGGGTGCCCAGGGCGCCGACCTTCAGCGTGGGGATCGGATGCGCGAGGTAGTCGGCGGGACTGGCGGGACTGGCGAAGTGGAGGACGTTGTCAATGGCCCCGTCGATCTCCAGGGGTTCCGAGACGTTGTGCTCCACGAACCGGAAGCGGGCGTCCGACTTCAGGTGCTCGATGTTTTTGAGCGACCCCGTCAACAGGTTGTCCACGCAAACGACGTCGTGCCCCTCGGCGAGAAACCGCTCGCAGAGATGCGAGCCGACAAATCCCGCCCCACCCGTGATGACCGTTCTCAAGATGATCCTCCGATTCCTTCATTGGGCCTCTCCGCGCCAACACATCCCTAAAGCGCGGGCGGGCCCCATCATAACGAGTCGATCGTCGAATCCGAAACCCAAGCGCGGGCCCTTTCATCGATCCGAATCAGGTTCCTCGACGAAGCCGGGATAGCAGGCTGGCGACACGGCGCCTCCATCGCCTGGCCAAACCCTCGGCTTCGGCCGCCTCGGGGGCCGGGCCTCGCGGCGTGGAGGCCTCCTCGAAGGCGAGCAGGTCGACCAGGTCGTAGCCGAACGGCCGGAACTCGGCGGCGTGGCCGGCTTGGAGAAGGCATTGGACCATGAGCGAGGCGGCGGCGAGGTGGTGGCTGTGGATGAAGAAGCGGGCGTCGGCCAGGTGGGGCCGGGGCTCGGCGCAGAGCCAGCGGACGACGGCCATGCCGCAGTCGTCGCGATTGACGTCGACGTAGCGCTCGCCCCCCAGGTCGTGATCGAGATGCACCTCGTCCCAGGGCTCGGCGAGCCGGTCGATGCAGGCCCGAGCCGTCTCAACCCAGACGGCCTCGGGACAGAGGGCCAGGAAGACCTCCGCGCGGCGGATGTCGTCGTCCAGGAAAAGGACGCGCCGGCCCCGCCCCGCCGACGAGGCGGAAGACGATGACAATTCTTCCGGCGCATTCCTCGAAACGGATTCGGCCCCGGAGTCCGTCTCTTCGATCACGAGCGCGACCTTCTCTTTCAAGCCGGGCGGCCCTCACGCGCCGGCGGGGGCCTTGGTTTGGGATTGGTCGTCCCCCGCCGGCGATTCGGCCAGCGGATACTCGTAAATCGGAATCCCAAGGCCCGACAGCTCGCGCAACCGACGGTAGCCGGCCGAGACCCGTGCCTCCTCGGCGGCGACGAACTCGGCGTCCAGTTCGGTCTTGGCGAACGGCCCCTCGGCCAGCATCGGCGGGAACCTCGGATCGACGATGAACTGCGCGAGCGTCGGGTTGCAGCGAATATGACGCTCCGGCGACCTGCCCAGCGATTCGAGGGGAGCCTCCCCCAGCGCGTACCGGAGGTAAAGCTCCGACTCGACCAGCGTCTCAACGTCTTCGCCGCAGACCGCGCAGAGATAACCCTTATTGCAACCGGCCATGAGCGCTCCTCGCCTCCTGATTCGGGCCCCGGGTTACTTGGTAAGCTCCAAGGCCTCGGCCATCGAGTAAACCCCCGCCGGCTTGCCGGCCAGGAACCGGGCCGCGTCGATCGCCCCCAGAACAAAGCCGTCGCGATTCAGGGCCCGATGGGTCAACTCGATCGTGTCTCCGCGGAAGCCGAAAAGGACCGTGTGCTCGCCGGGGCAGTCGCCCGCCCGAACGGCGTGCATGCCGATCTCTCCCCGGCGCCGCTCACCGACCTGTCCCTCGCGGCCGTGAACCAGCGAGTCCGTCTCGGCGGCCTTCGCGGCGATCTCGGCCAGCTTCAGGGCCGTGCCGCTGGGGGCGTCCTTCTTGAGATTGTGATGCCGCTCGATGATCTCGATGTCGGCCTCGCCCTTCAGGGCCGCGGCGGCCTCGCCCACCAGCCTCATCAAGAGGTTCACCGCCCGGCTCATGTTGGGCGAGATCAAGAGCGGGATGGACCTGGAGAACCCCTCAAGCGCCTCGCGCTGCTCGGGTTCGAGCCCGGTCGTGCCGACGACTAGGGCGACCCGCTTTCGCGAGCAAAAGAGCGCCAGTTCCATCGTCGAGGTCGGATGCGAAAAGTCGATCATCGCGTCGACGTCGACGGGGCTCTTTTCGAGCGATTCCAGGGTTTGAACCGGGACGTCAAGCCGGCCGATTCCCGCCTTTTCCCCGGCGTCGGCGCCGAGCCCGGCGTGGCCCTCGCGCTCGATCGCCGCGACGAGCTTGACCCTCGGGTCCTCGGCGATCAACTGGACCAGGCGAATCCCCATCCGTCCCAACGCGCCGTTGAGGCCGATCTTGACTTCAGCCGTGCTCACGAGCCGGTTTCCTTTCGATGCGATGCGATGCGATGCGGTGCAATGGTTCGTGGTGTCGTCGTCAGCTCGCGGCGCCGGCTTCGGAACGCCGCTCGATGGTTCGGATGATCTCGTCGACATCGTTGGAGACGACGATGGGATGGTTGGCGAACTCGGCTTGGCGAACGCCCCGGGCGCCCAGGACCTTCTCAAAGACGTCCGGATCGCTTCCATGATAGGCGACGGTCGCCGCGGGGTCCTTGAGCTGGTGGCCGGTAAGGATGCAGACGACGCGGTCGGACGGCGCGATGACGCCCTCGCGGCGAAGCAGCCGGGCGCCGGCGACGCTCGCGGCGCTGGCTGGTTCGCAGCCGAGCCCCCCCGCGCCAACCTGGGCCTTGGCGTCCATGATCTCCTGGTCGGAGACCTCGCGAACCACTCCGTCGCAGAAGTCGAGCGCCCGGAGGCACTTCTTAAGGTTCACCGGCCGATTGATCTCAATGGCCGAGGCGATCGTCGACGCCCTGACCCCCGAAGCGTCAAGCTCCGCGTGATAGGTCTCGCCGATCGAGGAGTCGGGGAGGCCGGCCCGCCACCGGAGTTCCCGGCGATTGTAAAGCTCGCTCAGGGTCCGCGCGCCCGAGGCGTTGATGATCGCGAGCCGGGGAACCCGGTCGATCAGCCCCAGGTGGGCCAACTCCATGAACGCCTTGCCGAAGGCGCTCGAATTGCCGAGGTTGCCGCCGGGAACCACGATCCAGTCGGGAACCTCCCAGCCCAGGCCCTCCAAAACCCGGTACATGATCGTCTTTTGCCCCTCCAGCCGGAAGGGGTTCACGGAGTTCATCAGGTAGACGCCCAACCGATCGGCAACCTCGCGCACGCGCTTCATGGCGTCGTCGAAGTCGCCCTCGATTTGAATGGTCAAAGCGCCGTGGTCGAGCGCCTGGGCGAGCTTGCCGTGGGCGATCTTTCCCGAGCCGATGAAGATGATTCCCGTGAATCCCAGGTCCGTCGCCGAGCAAAAGACGGCGAGCGAGGCCGAGGTGTTCCCCGTGCTGGCGCAGGAGACCCGGCGGGCGCCGACCATTCGGGCGTGGGTGAACGCCGCGGTCATGCCGTTGTCCTTGAAACTGCCCGAAGGGTTCATACCTTCATACTGCAGCAGCAGGTTGCCCTGCGCCGAGCCGACGAACCGGCCCACCTTGTCGGCCTTTTGCAGCAGCGTTCGGCCTTCGCCGATCGTCACGACCTGCTCGGGGGGAGCGAATGGCAAGAGTTCCCGAAACCGCCAAACGCCGGAGAAGCAAAGCGGGTCGAGCTGGCGCGACCACTTGGCCTCAAAGTCCTTGAGCGATCGAGGCGTCGGCAGCCGGTCCCAATCGTAGAGAATGTCGATAAGGTCGCCGCACCGGGGGCACGAGAACCGCGCCTCGTCAACGCCGAAGGTGGCCGAGCAGGAAGGGTTCACACACTGTTGACGGGCGGCCTCGTTCGATCGGGAGGAGGCGTCGGAGGTCGGTTTGGAATGGGCGGACATCGGTCGCTGGCTCTCGCGGTTCGTTCGTTGCGCGGCTTCGCGCGAACCGCTCGGCCGCGCCGCCAACGCTTAACCGCCACTTTAAGGCAACCAACGCCGCCCCACAAGCCGAGCCGGGGCGGGAAGTCGCGAGGGGGTCCTCCGACGGCGCGCGTTCCGCGCGAGCCATCGCGCCCGAGGCGCTCTTGTACCTCATGCTTCCTTAAATGAGCGGGCGCTTGCAATTCATGCTTCAAGTGGGCTTGACTGGATACAAGGATGTTTTTATCATGCCGCGGCTCGCCTCGTCTCCCGGCGCGACCCCGTTCGGATTGCGCCTTCAAGCCTGTTGATCCTCCTTCAGCGCGTTGACCACCCGCCACTCCTCACCTGGAACACAAAAAAGGAACGCGATGGCAGTCACCTCGACCCGCCGGACCACGGCCAATCCAGCAGCATCGAAGCCCGCCGCGACCGCGAAGAAGCTCGCGGAGATTCGTCGCGTCGCCGACCTTCTCAAGCAGGTTTCCGACCCGACCCGCCTTCAGGTTCTCATGCTGCTCGACGAACGGGAGCGGAACGTCACGGAGCTCTGCGAGGACCTTGGGGCCCAGAGCCAGCCGGCCGTCAGCCACCACCTGGCGCTTTTGCGGCACGGTCGATTGATCGAGCCTCGCCGCTCCGGGAAGCATAATTACTACGCCCTGACCGACGCCGGCCGCGAGCTGGCCCGCGTGGTCGGCTCCGTCGTCGGCTGATTCGGACGAGCCGAGGGGCCGGCGGTCAACAACCGTCCGGCTCGGATGGTTGGGAGGGTGAGGCTCCCGCCGAGCCGGCGCTACGCGTTGGGCTCGGCGGGAGCCTCGCCCTCCCAAATACAGGCCCAATGAGTGACTCGCCCACCGGCCCCGTCGAGTGGTCAGCCCGCCAGAATCCGACGGAGAAGCTCCAGGCCCTTGGCGACGTCGCGAAGGCGCTCTTGTTGATCGCCGACCTCGCGCTCGACGACCAGGGGGCCCTGATGGCCCACCGACTTCAAGGTCTGAACGAACTTCTCGATGTTCACTTCTCCCTCGCCCAGCGGAACCTCCTCGCCCCAGGTTCCCTTCGTCTTGGGCCGGCGAGCGTCCTTGACGTGGACCGAGCGGATGTCCGGACCCAGCAGTTTGACGGCCTCGATCGGGTCGCCCATATCGTAGAGCAGCATGTTGGCCGGGTCGAAGTTGATCTTGAGGTTCGGCGACTTCAGGTCGTCGAGCGTCCGGCGCAATAGCTGGGCGGTCTCCTGACCCGTCTCAAACGCCAGGGTGATGCCCTTGGCCCGGGCCAGGTCGCCGGCCAGGGCGAGCGTGTCGAGGAGGCCCGAGCGGCCCGGATCGTCGAGTTCAGGCAGGAAGCCGGCGTGGAGCATCAGGTCGGTCAGGCCCAATTCGACGGTTCGGTCGAGGGCCCACTTCAGCCGTTCGATCCGCTCGGCGCGGAGGGCGGGGTCGCCGAACCCGCCGGTCTTTTGGATCGTCTGGGGGGTCGTGTAGTCTTCGCCGGGGAAGCCGAGCATGGCCCCGGTCATTCGGAATCCAGCCTGTTTCGCCACGCGGGGCAGGTCGTCCTCCTCGTCCCAGCTCGCGTGATGAGGGTCGCCGCAGGCGATCTGGACGACATCGACGCCGAGTTGATCCAGGAAACCCTTCAGCTCGGCGACGCTTTTGACTTGCAGGCTCCAGCTACAGACTCCCAGGGCGAAGGGTTCGAGGGAGGGGCGGAGCGAGGAGGCCTCGGGCGTTGTGGACACGGTTCCAGCACCTTCGTTCGCAAGGGACTCTTGGAGGATCACCAACGTCGCGCCTCAAGGGCGCGGGCAAGGCGCCGATGATACTCCAAGCGGGCCCTCGAAGCGAGATCCGGCCGTCAGGGGTCAGGCGCCGGCGGCCGAGGCGAGGGAGGAGGTCGGAAGCCGAAGCTCGCCCTCCCCTCGGAATATGGGCAGACCGTCGAACGACTCGGTTCCCCGATGGCACTCGGAAATGAACCCCGACGCGCGGACGACCCGGTTTCGACCGGCTCTCTTCGCCTCGTAGAGCGCGGCGTCGGCCGAGGAGATCAGGCCGGCGACGTTCCAGGCCCGGTTCCGATCCGCGTGGGACAAGCCAATGCTGACGGTGAGCCTGAGGGTCTCGCTCCCCGCCCGAATCGGCCGTTGAAGGAGACATTGGCGGATCCGCTCGGCTCGATCCACGGCCCCGGCCTCGGCGGCGACGGGCAGGGCGGCCAGGAACTCTTCGCCGCCGTAGCGGGCCACCAGGTCGTCGGATCGGGTCGAGTCGCGGAGGACCTTCGCCACCTCGCGGAGCGCGGCGTCGCCGACATCGTGGCCGTGGTCGTCGTTGATCCGCTTAAAATGGTCGATGTCGACCATCAGAATCGCCAGGATCATCCCCCGAGAGATCGCCTGATCGCAGCGGGGGCCGATCTGCTCCAGGAAGTACGCGCGGTTGTAGAGGCCGGTGAGGTTGTCTCGCGTGGCGCGGTCGAACATCTCGCGCTGGAACCGCTCCTCGCAGGGGTCCAGGCCGACGTACTTCAGGACGGTCGACGCCCCGAGTTGGATTCGGCCGCCTTGTTCGAGGCGAACCGGCTGGTGGGGGATCAGCCGCTTGCCGTCGATGTAGGTGCCGTTGCTACTTCCCAGGTCGGTCAACCAGGTCCGCCCGTCCGCGTCGTGGGTTAGCGAGGCGTGGCGCCGCGAGACCGTCGCGTCGTGGATCGAGTGCGTGTTCTCGACCGACCGCCCCAGGCTCGTCGTTCGCCCGTCGACGCGGAACATGGCCCCCGTCATGCCGCCCCGAACCATGATCAGGTAGGTCGGAGCTGGAGCGGTTAATTGAGTTTTCTCCTCCAACCGTCCGACGGGAGAAGAACAGATGCGCGTGTTTCCCTTAACATCCATGGACCGCCTCGTTTCCGCTCGGGTGGGTTCGAGTGGTGGAATGAGAGCCCTGGGCGGCTCGTCCGCCCGGCTCGTCGGTCGCCGGCGCGGGAGCCCCGCCGTCGACTCATTCGACCTCGGGATCGCCGGCTCTTTAACGCTAGAGTAGGTCGCCCCTCGACCTTGTCAAATCGAACCGGCGCGATGATGCGAAACGTCAACAGTGGGCGGTTCCGCAACGACGGATCCCGGATAAAATGCCGGGAGCGGTCGAGGAGGCGAGGCGGGAGAAGCCCGTGGATCGGGGACCGCGCCCAAACCGGGAGTCGCGCATGTTGTCTTGGTCGTGGAAGTTGGGGCGGGTGGCTGGGATCCCCATTTATGTGCATTGGACCTTCGCGATCCTGATCGCCTGGTTCGTCGTCGCCGGGACCCTGGAAAACCAGGATCCGTGGCAAGGCATTGCCGAGGCCGCCTTCGTGCTGGCCCTCTTCGCCTGCGTGGTTCTGCACGAGTTGGGCCACGCCCTGACGGCGAAGCGGTTCGGGGTGCCAACTTCCGACATCACGCTCTTGCCCATCGGCGGCGTGGCCCGTCTTCAACGCATTCCCGACAAGCCCGTCCAGGAGTTGCTCGTGGCCCTGGCTGGTCCCGCGGTGAACCTGGTGATCGTCCTGATTCTGTGGCTCGTTTTTGGCGTCTTGGCTCCCTCGACGGTCGACGGGGAACAGTTCGTCCACGCGGGGTTTTGGCCGAAGTTGTTGGTGGTGAACATCTTCCTGGCCGGCTTCAACATGCTGCCGGCGTTTCCGATGGACGGCGGCCGGGTGCTGCGGGCCCTTTTGGCCATGCGGCTTCCCTACGCCCGCGCCACCAGAGTGGCCGCCTCGATCGGTCAGTTCATGGCGATTGGGTTTGGCTTGCTCGGCCTAAGCGGCCACGCGCCCCTGTTGCTCTTCATCGCCATCTTCGTCTGGATCGGCGCGGAGGCCGAGGCCCGCCAAGTCGCCGAGCGCGCGGTCTTGAAGGGCGTTTCCGTTCGCGAGGCCATGCTGACCGACTTTTACGTTCTCCAGTCGGACGACGATTTGGGAAGGGCGGTCGACCTCCTTTTGTCGGGAACGCAGAACGCCTTTCCCGTCGCCGCCGAGGACGGGACTCTGCGCGTCTTGGCGCGGTCGGACCTGATGACGGGCCTCTCGCAAAAGGGGCGGGAGGGTTTGGCTCTCGACTTCGCGGGCGCCGCCATCCCCAGCGTCGAGGCCGGAAGTCCGCTTGTCTCGGCGATGGCCCAACTCCGGGAAGGCGGAACGTCCTGCCTGAGCGTCGTCGAGGATGGCCGCGTCGTCGGGTTGCTGACGATCGAAAACATCGGCGAGCTTTTGATGGTCCGCGAAGCGCTGGGCGAGACCGGCGACGGGTCGGTCGCGGGGGAGGAGAACGTTTACTGACGCGCCGAAAAGCTTCGTTCGGCTTTCAGCGGGAAGCGCGGGTTGTTGACTTCCGGTTGGCGCGGTCGTACCATGGGCGATGTTTGAGACGCCGAACCGCGACGTCCCAGTCTTCCGTTTCGTCGGAGAAGGGCGGGGCATGCATGGCGCTTTATGAGTTTTCCTGTCCCGAGTGCGGGCCGATCGAGCAATTCTTCTCGATGGGCTCGGCCCCCGACGCGATCGAATGCCCCACCTGCGGCGAGCCGGCCGCTCGGCAAATCTCCACGCCCCGCCTGTCCATCGCCGGTTCCTCGGCCTTCAAATTGATCGACGCGACCAAGAGATCGGCGCACGAGCCGCAAGTCGTCACGGGGAACCTCCCCGATTCGGGCCGTCGGCGCGTCACTCCCGTCACGACCAATCCCCTGCATCAGAAGCTGCCGCGCCCCTGAGCCCGCCCCTTTCCTTTCCCAGCCTCAGCGCAAAAGGAGGAAGCGTGCCGAAAGTCATTTTTCCGCTCGACTCGTCCAAGAAGTTTGAGGATCAGGAGAAGCTGGGCCACAACCGATGGCACCCGGAGATTCCCCCGGTCGCCACGGTGAAGCCGGGAGACTGCTTCCGGGTTCACTGCCGAGAGTGGTTCGACGGGGCCATCGTCAACGACGACTCGGCCGACGATATCCGCAACGCCCCCTTGACCACCGTTCACAAACTCAGCGGACCCTTCGCCATCGAGGGCGCCAAGCCCGGCGACCTGCTCATCGTCGACATCCTGGACGTTGGCCCGATTCCCCAGGAGGACTCCGGCCCCCTGGCCGGGCAGGGATGGGGCTACACCGGCATCTTCGCCAAAAAGAACGGCGGCGCTTTTTTGACCGACCAATTCCCAGACGCCTACAAGGCCGTCTGGGACTTCAAAGGCCAGGTCGCCACCTCCCGGCACGTGCCCGAGGTCGCGTTCACCGGGCTGATTCACCCGGGGTTGATGGGAACCGCGCCGTCGGCCGAGTTGCTCGGCAAATGGAACCAGCGAGAGGCCGCCCTGATCGCCACCGACCCGCATCGGGTTCCTCCCTTGGCGCTTCCCCCCGAGCCGAAGGACGCCGTGCTGGGAGGCGTGCCGGCCAACGACTTCAACCGAGTGGCCGGTGAGGCCGCCCGCACCGCCCCTCCCCGCGAAAACGGCGGCAACCAGGACATCAAGAACCTCTCCAAGGGCTCTCGGATCTTCTACCCGGTCTACGTCGACGGCGCGAATCTCTCGGTCGGCGACCTGCACTTCTCCCAGGGAGACGGCGAGATCACCTTCTGCGGCGCGATCGAGATGGGGGGCTTCATCGACCTCCATGTTGACCTAATCAAAGGAGGCATGGAGACTTACGGCGTCAAGGAAAACGCGATCTTCATGCCCGGCATCGTCGAGCCCCGGTTCAGCGAATGGCTCGCCTTCTCCGGAACCTCGGTCACGCTCGACGGCCAACAGCGCTATCTCGACTCGCACCTGAGCTACCAGCGGGCCTGCCTCCACGCGATCGACTACCTCACCAAGTTCGGCTACTCGCCCGAACAGGCGTATCTGCTCCTGGGCGCGGCGCCGATCGAAGGGAGGCTCTCGGGCGTGGTCGACATCCCCAACTCGTGCTCGACGGTCTACCTCCCGACGGCCATCTTCCAATTCGACGTTCGCCCCTGCTCCGAGGGCCCCCACAAGATCAACCCGGGCATCGGCGCGCCGAGGTCGGCGAACTAAGACATCTGTTTAGCGCCGTGAACGGAGATCGGCTGTACCAGCCCGAAACGCCGCAAGTGCATGGGTTTTGGGCCAAGCCAATGCGCTCGCTGGCGCTTCGGGCTGGTAAGTGGAGCGGCCAACGCCGATTCCGGCCGATCCATTGTAGCGGGGTCGGTGACCCCGGGACGCTGGCCTCCGCGTTCCAACGCCGATCCCCGCCTCACGAGGGCCGGCCACAAACGGAGCAACGGGGCGCTACAACGGAGCGATCGGGCTCACGCCGGCCAGTCGCCGAACGATCCCAATTGGGATCGTTCGGCGATTTTTCCTCGTACCCCGCGGGGAATTTCGACCCGGAGGACAGGCATTCTTGCCTGTCCAGACCCGGCCACGGACAGGCAAGAATGCCTGTCCTCCCGGGGCGTTGTTCTCCCGCGGGCTTTCCCTCGCCCCCGATTGGGTTCGTTCGACGCGGCGGTTTGGGGTGCGCGTCCCGAAGCAAAGCCAATCCCAACAGCCGTTTGCGCCGGCCGGTCTCGGCGCGGAAATTGGGTTCGTTCGTACGAATTCGTGGGACTTGGCAATGATCTCAACACGCGCCTTCCCGGCTAGCGGGGGCGTGAGCACCCTGTCTTCCCGGAGGCGTCCGTGCGCCGGACAGGGGGCTTACGCCCCCCGCTCGCCTTTTAAATCCTTGCCCGGGGCTCCTCAAGAAGAGCCCCGGACGCCACGCCATACCGGTCCAGACGCACCCCCAAAATTGGGTTCGTTCGGCGCGTTTTTCCCAATTCGACGGGGCGGGTTCCCCGGTTCGCCGGGCCGGAAATTGGGTTCGTTCGGACAGAAACGCCCCATTCGCCGCGGGTCGTGTCTTTCGGATTGAGAAAGAGCAGGGGGGAGGCGAGATCCTCCCCATCTCATAGGATCAGCGGCGGAAGGCCCCAAATTTCATGATTTTGGAAATCCCAGCGCGGAATGTTGGACTTTTTGATTGGGACGCGCCCCGCCGAATGGGAGCCGTTTCCCAGGGCGGCGCCCGATTTTTGTATGATGGGTGGAGACTCTCGACCTTCACGCCAGGATCGAAGCGGGGATTCCGTCCATCATGTCGATCGCCGAGAAGCTGCGCCGGGCGGCCGAGACCGACAAGACTTTCAGGAGGGTCGGGGCCGACTGGGTGGGCAAGTGTTTGATCTGCAACGGCCCGATCGCCTTCGACTCCCAGACCGGCGAGGGCGCCACACTGGAGCACATCCTTGCTCGAAGCCGAGGAGGAACCGACGACTTGGAGAACCTCGCCGTCGTCCACGGCCGTTGCAACTGGGAAAAAGGCCGGCGCTGGGATCCGAAGCGAAGACGCTCGGCCGAGGATTATCTCGTCCTCGTGGAGCGCCTGCTCGCGAAGCGGAAGGATCGATGGCGCGCGGGCGAACCCTCGTAGGGCGCTTCGTCGAAGACCGCGTGACGTGGGAATGCATTCCCCTTCTCCCCTCGCGGGAGCGGAGGGAACCCCACGTGTGGGGTCGGGCCGGAACGGCCGGATGAGGGGGAATTCCAGAGGCTTTCGCCAAGCATCCTTCTCCCCTCGCGGGAGAAGGATGCTTGCCATCACGGCTTTCCGGTGGTTTTCGACGGGGACCCCGGCGCGTATTGCGCCGCTTATTCCGGCGCCAACTCCTTCACCACCCGGTCGGCTTGGTAGACGGATCGGAGGGTCTCCATGATCCCCCGCGAGTCGACGGAGACGGCGCGGGCGATTTTGTCGTCGTAGCCGAAGTCGAGGACCAAGGACTGGATGTTGCCGTCGAAGATTAGGCCGACGACTTCGTTGTCTCGATTGACGACCGGGCTGCCGGAGTTTCCGCCGATGATGTCGGCCGTCGAGACGAAGTTCAGCGGCGTTTTGAGGTTCAGCTCGCCCGACTCACGGGCCTTGTGCCACGACGGAGGGAGCTTGTAGGGGGGCTCGGCGCCGTGAGACTTCTCGCGGTCGAAAGCGCCGCCGATCACGGTGAAGGGGGGAATCGCCTGGCCGTCTTGCTCGAAACCCTTGACCACGCCGAAGGCCAGCCGGAGGGTGAACGTGGCGTCGGGATAGATTGAGTCTCCCTTTTCCTCGAAGAGCGCCCGGGCAATCAAGGCGTAGTTGGCCGTCTCGACGCCCTCGACTTTATCTTCGCGCTCCTTGCGAAGCTCGCGCGAACGGGGATCGACCAGAAGGGCCAGTTTGATCATCGGGTCGTCCGAGGCTTCAATCGCCTCCTTCCCCCCTTCGGCGAGCTTCCGGCGCACCGAGACGTCGGCCAGCTTCGACGCGCCGACGATCTGTTCGGCGGCTTCTTGGGGGGATCGTTCCTTGAGGACGAGGGCGAGAATCGGGTCGTCTGGCGTGGTCTTCTTCCAGTATTCGAGGCCGAAGGCGAAGCTCGCCTTCTCGAACTCGGGATAAATCGGCGCGTCGGAGAAGAGCGACAGCTCCAGCGAGGCGAGGGCCGAGTCGCGATACTCCCTCAGCCGATCCGAGTTCGGCTTGGGCTTCTCCTCGGCGAGCCGGACCAGATGCCGGGCGATTCGGAAGAGCGTCGAATCGAGGCCCCGGCCGACTTCCAAAAACGTGTACGGCTTCGCGATCTCGGCGGCGACTTTTTGGGCCTCGGCGATCCGGTGCCAGGCTTCGCCGTAGGCGGCCTGCTTCTTGGGGTCGGCGGCGATCCGGTCCCGAAGCTCCCGCTCGGCCTCGCGTTTCCTCACCATGAAATTCGGATTCTTCAGGCCGCCGAAGCCGCCGAGCCGAGCCTTGCGGCTGTTCTGGATCGAGAAGAGGTCTTCCTTGGACTGTCGGAAGGCTTCCTCGCCTTGCTTGCCGTAGTCGAGCAGGAACGCCTCCTTGGCTTGCAGCCAGTCCAGGAGGAAGGGGAACCCGTGATCCCGCAGGTACATAAGGCTGGCCGCTGTGTTCAAGCGACTGGTCCGCCCCGGGTGGCCGGCGACGAAGATGAGTTCGCCGTCGCGGCTTCCGTCGGGGCTCCACTTCAGGAAGTGCTCGACCTTGGCGGGCTTGCCGTCCTCGTAGGCCCGGAAGAAGCAGACATCGAGGCAGTAGCGGGGGTATTCGAAGTTGTCGGCGTCGCCGCCGAAGAACGCGGCGTCGAACTCGGGGGCGAAGACGAGTCGGACGTCGGTGTACTTCTTATAGGAATAGAGATGATACTGGCCGCCGTTGTAGAGCGTCACAACGTCGCTCCGAAGGCCGGTCTTCTCGGTTGCGGCTTTTTCGATCTCGGACATCGCCTTGCGCCTGGCGGTGGCGGCCGCGGCGTCGTCCATGTCGGGGGAGACCCCGGCGTTGACCTGGTCGGTCACGTCTTCGATGCCGACGAGCCGGTTCAACTCCAGATCCGGCGCCTTGACCTCCTCTTCATGCGTCTTGGCGAAGAAGCCTTCCTTGTAGTAATCCTTCTCGGCCGTGCTGAGCTTCGCGAGCGTGTCGGCGCCGACGTGGTGGTTGGTCATGATGAGGCCATTGGCCGAGACGAACGAGCCCGACCCGCCGTTGTTGAAGCGGACGGCCGATGACCGGAGATGATCGGCCCAGCCGGGGGGAGGGGTGAAGTCGTAGTTGGCCTTGAGGGTCTTCAGGGGCAGGTTGTTGAAGACCCACATCCCCTCGTCGCCGCGGGCGGCGGTCGTTGACATGATGGCGCAAAGTCCCAAGGTAAGCGAAGTCGTCCACGATCGAAATCGAATCGGCATCTCGCCAGGCTCCCGAATAAGGGCCGCGGGCCGCGCCGGGCTCGCGCGAGGCTCGAAAACCGTCGCCTCGACCACCCGCCCCGGGCCCGTTTGACCCCGTCATCTTTGGGAGCGCTCCGGGGGACTGTCAAGGCTCGCGTCCCCGTCGGCGGCCAGCTCAAGCCCCGCGCGCGAATGGACACCGCCCCGCCAGCCCCTTGAACCCATGAGTCGACGTGGTTTAGGCTTCGCGTGATGGGTCGAACACATTTCCGCTTTTCCAAAAAGGGGCGCGCGTGATGAGGTTGGATCAAGCCGGATGGATCGGAGGCATCGCGGCCGTTGGGCTCGCCGCCCTGATTTCCGCGACAACGGCGCGGGCGGGCGACGAGCCGAAGTCGCCCGAGGCCAAGGGCGAGGCCGTTGTCCATGACACCTTCGAGCGCGAGGCCCCGGAGGGCTGGGAATTCACCGACCCCGCCGCCTGGCGAATCGCCAAGGAGGGCGAGGACGGGAACCGCGTCCTCGAACTCCACCAGGCGAGCAAGTACGAACCGGCCGTCCGTTCCCCCTTCAACATCGCCCTGGTCAAAGAGGCCGACCTCGGCGGGTTCGTGATGGACGTGAAGGTCCGGTCAACCACGCGCGAGTACGGCCATCGCGACCTTTGCGTTATTTTTGGCCATCAGGACCCGTCGCATTTCTATTACGCCCACATCGCCAAGGCGGCCGACCCGCACGCCCACAGCGTTTTCCTGGTCAACGGCGAGCCCCGCGTGTCGATCGCCGAATCGCGAACCGAGGGGGTCAACTGGACCGACGGCTGGCACCACGTCCGAGTCATCCGCGAGCCGGAAACCGGCCTGATCGAAGTCTACTTCGACGACATGGCCAAGCCCGTCATGACCGCCCACGATAAAACGTTCGCTCATGGGAGGATCGGCCTTGGGTCGTTTGACGACACCGGGATGTTCGACGATTTGATCGTCAAGGCCCGGAAGCCCGCCAAGGCCGATTGAGAGGACGGTATCCGATCTCGATAGTGTAGGCGCGGCTCGCATATGCGACGGTCGAAGGCGGGTTGTTCCTTCTCCCCTCGCGGGAGAGGGGATGTTTACCCCGTCTTTCGGAAGGTCGAAATACCGCGCCGAACACCTTCGATTGTTCGCCGCCCTACTCCTACCGGCTCGACGGCCCGCGAGCCGCCCGCCATAGGAAGACGGCGCCCTCGTGGTCGACGGAGGCCAGGGTGAGACCGTCCGGCGAGAAGGCCAGGCCGTTGACTTGCGCCTTGTGCCCCTGCAGGGTCAGAAGCTCGTTGCCGGTTTCCGGGTCGTAAAGCCGGACGATTCTCCCGAAGCCGCCGACGGCCATCGTTTTGCCGTCGGGGCTGAAGGCGAGGCCGAAGAGTTGCCGGTCGTCGCTTCGGATAGTTCGAAGCAGAGCGTTGGTCTCGGCGTCGAACAGGAAAATTGAACCCTCCCGATCCGCCGCGGCCAGATACCGCCCGTCGGGAGAATACTTGACCGCCAGCATCGACCCCGGGGAACGGAACTCGAACAGCGTCGAGCCGGTGGATGAGTCGTGAACTCGGACGAAGCCGAGGTCGGTGACCGACGCGACTCGATCGCCGCTCGGGTTGAAGTCCCCGTCGTGGACGCGGTCGCCCGGGTCGCGACGCTCCCAGAGAACCGCGAAATGGTCGGCGGTCCAGGCCCGTAGAGTCCCCGCGTTCCCCCCGGCGATCAGGTAACGGCCCGCCGGGCTGAAGCGGACGAAGCGCGCCGGCTGGAGACCGGGAAGTTCGAGCGAGGCCAACTCGCGCCCGGTTGAAACCTCCCAGACGCGAATCTGGTCGGCTTCGGCGAGGCTCGACGAGGCCAGCCGACGACCATGGGGCGAGAACGACAGGTCGGTCACGACCGCCTCGTGAGCCTTCCAGCCGCGAATCGGTCGGCCGGTTCGAGCGTCCCAGAGCTTGACCGTGATGGGCTCCACCGTGTCGTTGGCCGAGGTGGCCCAGATGGAGCCCTCGGGAGAATACTCAACGTCCCAGATCTCGTCGTTGTGCGCCTCGACGCGCTCGACCGGGGGCTCGTTTCGGCCTGGAGCCCAGTTCCATCGCCAAAGGTGGCGTCGGATTCCGTAAATCAGGGCCGGACCACCAGCGCCGCGGTCCTGGAATTTCCAGGGGCTCAAATGGCCGAGTTGCCTGCCCGGGGATTCCGCCAGCGGTTTTCCATCGGTCGCCGACCGGAGTTGGATCCGGTCGGGCTCCATGTACTCGGTGCGCTGGACCAGGATTTCCGTCCCGTCGGGCGAGAAGCTCATCTGGCTTGTCTCGACTCCCGGGGCCATGCCGGCGGGGCCGAAGATTCGCTCGTCCAGGCCCCGGGACGGATCGATGAGGCGAACCTCCTCGGACGCCTCGCGCGTCAGGATCGCGTCGCCGCCGGCCCGCAGCGTCACGTCTCGGATGGGGCCCGCCAGGCCCTCGACGCGGTGGAGCAGCTTTCCCGTCGCCGTCTCCCACATCAACAACAAGTTGCCGCGCGTCATCGCCACGCGGGCGCCATCGGGAGCGAAGAAGGCTCGCCCGTCCAGATTGCCGGGCGCGTCGGCCAGCGCGAGCCGGGGGGCCTTGGTCTTCGAGTCGTACAAAACAGGCCGGCCGTCGGGACCGGGCGCCGCGTAGGACTCGCCGTCGGGCGCCACCGCGAGCCACCCGAAATCTCGGGAGGTCGAATCGAGCCGGGGCGATTCGTTCGGGTTCCGGACGATCCTCCAAGTGGAGAATCGACGGTTGACTTCACCCGACGCGCTCCTCGCGCCGGTGGCGACCGCCAGCAGGGAGTCGTGGTCGAGGAAACCGACGTATTCCACGCGCCTAGCCTGACTCGGCGAGCCAAAGCCGAGGCGCTCGCCCGATTGGGCGGATAGGAGTTCGACCCGCCAAGGTCCCTCCGCCGGATTGCCGCCGGCCTCGGCGCCGCCGACGGCGACGGCCACGGCGATGACGCGGCCGTCCGACGAGAAGGCCGGACGCTCGACCCGCGCCGCGGGCTCCCAGCGATGGCTCCAAAGCGTCTCTCCGCCGTCCAGATCAATGAGGCGAAGCGCCCCTTCCTCTTCGGTCTCGGCGAGTTGACGGCCATCGGGGCTTGTACAAATCCCGGTGATCTCGGACGCCCCCGAGCTGAGGATCTGGGCCTCGCGTCGGGAGAGCCGCCACAGATGCCCCCAGGTGAAATCTCGGCGGTCGACCGAGCCGGCGCCGGGGATCAGGTCTCGCAAGATGAGCTGGGCCCTTCCCAGTTGCCCGGCCTCCAGGGCCTTCGAGGCGAGTTGGAGGTTGGAGTCGTAGACGTTCTGGTCGGCCCGCTCGCGCTCTCGGGTGATCACCTCATTGTATTTTTGGAGCGAGAGGTTCCAGGCGACCACTCCGCCGACGCCGATCGCCAGAAGGACAAGCCCCGCCGCGATGGATCCGGCCAGCAGGGGGCGGCGCCGCGACCATCGTCTCAAACGCTCGCGAGGGGGCGGCGGCTTGGCCAGGATCGGGCGGCCTTCGAGGAAGCGGTTCAGGTCGTCCGCCAGCATCGCCGCCGAGTCGTATCGCCACGCCGGCCTTTTCTCCAGACACTTCAACGTGATGGTTTCAAGCGCCCGCGGGACGCCCGCCCTGAAGACGCGAACGGGAACCGGCTCGGCCTCGCGAGCCAGCCGAAGGGTCTCGCTTGGGCTCTCGCCCCGAAACGGAGGGTTTTTGGTCAAGACCTCGTAGAGGATCGCCCCCATCCCATACACGTCGGTCCAGGGGCCAATCGCGCTCGGGTTCCCCGCGGCCTGCTCCGGCGCCATGTACGGAGGCGAGCCGAGCAAGAGCCCGCTTCGGGTCAGCGCCTGGGGAATGGGCCCTTCGCCAACGTCGACCCCGAACGGATCGACCATCTTCGCCAGGCCGAAGTCCGTCAGACGCGGCGAGAGCGCCATCGGGTCGGTCGAATCGCGGGCGCCGCAAAGCAAGACGTTGGAGGGTTTGAGGTCCCGGTGCAGAACGCCCCGATCGTGAGCGTGGGCGACGGCCTCGGCCAGTGTGGCGACGAGTCGCGCGGCGGCCGAGGGGGGAACGGGAGTGGTCCGCCGCTTCAGCCAGGCCGCCAGGTCGGGGCCGTCGCAGTATTCGCCGGCCAGGTAAAGACGCCCTTCGGCCTCTCCCGAGTCAAAATAAGGCAAGATGCCCGGATGTTCGAGCGCGCTGAGGATTTTGGCCTCTCGAAGAAATCGCAGGCGAAGCGACGGCCCTCCGAACCAGTCGGTCGCGGGGACCTTCAGCGCCACGAGCCTTCCGCTTTTCGAGTCGCGGGCCCGATAAACGATGCCCATCCCTCCCCGGCCGATCTCGACAAGTTCCGTATAGGGGCCCAGGGAATGGATCGCGGAGCGCGACTCGGATTCGCGACGCCCCCAGGCGTTGTCAAGCTTTTCGATGACCGCGCGCAAGTCGGCCATCGTCCGCTCGCCGAGGCTCTCCATCCCTCGTCGAGTGGTCTCCTGATCGTCGCGCGGATCGCCGCCGCCGGCCCGAGCCGTCGATGTTGCGCCATCGTCAAACACCGTCCGCTCGGCGGGAGGGCCAGCCGCCTCCCGGGGATCGAGCGGTTCACCGCCGGCCCTTGGCTCCGGTGAAGTGTGGTCGGATGAGGACATAAGCCGAGCCCCGCGTCACCCTGTAAGGCCAAGGCGCTTCGCGACCGAAGCGCATTGGTCCGACCCGGCGCCAACGATCCGCGGGAACCCAACGGCCCGCGATGCGGATTCACCACGGTCCAGGTTGCCGAACCTCGTCGATCGAGTTCCGCGACGGATTGGTCCAAGTCCGCGCCGCGTTTGCCGAGTTGCTTTGGCGATCCTTCAGCGCCGATGACACGCCATCATTATTGAGGGGACCCACCGCGCTTTCAAGCACCCAACCGGAAGTTCAAAAGCAGGCGCGATTCAGGCTGGGGGAAGGGGGCGGGCGATCCTCGCGATGGAATGAAAAAAGGGCTGGTTGACAGCGAGTGTCAACCAGCCCTTTGGATCGGGGCGACCGGATTTGAACCGGTGACCTCTAGCACCCCAAGCTAGCGCGCTAGCCAAGCTGCGCTACGCCCCGATTGATCGCGAGGAAAGAAGACCGATGTGACTCGGCTGGGGATTTCCTCGACGACGGGACTTATTGTAAGCTATCGAGGAAATCTGTCAATCGAAGTCTGGGAGGGTGGATCGTGGAATTCTCGGATCGGGTCGTAAACGCCGTGCGGCAAAAGGGTAACCCCGTCGTTGTGGGGGTCGACCCGCGTCCCGAGGAGCTTCCTCCCGGGTTCCTGGATCGGTTTTCCGACGATCGGGCGGGGGTCGCCCAGGCTCTTGAGGCGTTCGGGCGCGAGGTCGTCGACATCGTCGCGCCCCTGGTCCCTCTGGTCAAATTTCAGTCGGCCTTTTATGAGGCTTATGGACCCGAGGGAGTCGCCGCCCTCGGAGCGACCCTCGAACACGCGCGGAGCAGGGACGTTCTGGTGATCTTCGACGGCAAGCGCAACGACATCGGCTCGACGGCCGAGGCGTACGCGCGGGCTTATCTTGGGAAGGTGCCGACGGGGGGGGCGTTTGAGCCGTCGTGGAACGCCGACGCCATCACGATCAACCCCTACCTGGGGACCGACGGCGTCTCGCCGTTCGTGAAGATCGCGGCGAAGGAGCGGAAGGGAGTCTTCGTCCTGGTCAGGACGAGCAACGCCTCGGCCCGCGAGTTTCAGGACCTTCAGTGCGACGGGCTTCCCGTCTATCGACACGTCGCGCGACGGCTCCGCGAATGGGGCGAGGGGCAGTACGGCACGGAGGGCTACAACCTCGTCGGCGCGGTGGTTGGGGCGACCTACCCCGAGGAACTCGCCGAGCTTCGCGCCGAGTTGCCGGGCGTCTTGTTCCTCGTCCCCGGGTATGGGACGCAGGGGGGGACGGCCAACGACATCGCCGTCGGCTTCGACGAGAACGGCCAGGGGGCCCTGGTCAATAGTTCCCGGGGGATCACCTTCGCCTACAAGAAACCCGCCTATCGCGAGCGGTTCGGCGACGATTGGCGAAAGGCGGTCGAGCAAGCCACGCGCGACATGATCGACGACCTCGCGGAGAACACCCCGGCCGGACGGCTCCGCAAATCCTGACGGCCGCGGGCGACTCTCCCCATCAACCCCGCCGCATCGCGAGCGCCCCGGGCGCGAGCAATCGCGGCGCGGCGATCGGTTGCCGAACCGGAAGCGGCGGTCGAGCGGTCGCGACGACCACGGGAGGCCGACGGATCGGCGCGGGGGGCCTTCGGAACGGTGCCGGCGGGCGCGTTGGGGGGATCGGCCGCGCGAACGGGAGGGGCCTCCCGACGGTCAGGCCGAACGGCAACTGTTTGACGAGGAACGGGGGGCTCGCCAGCGCCACGCGGATCTGGCCGAATTGACCAAGGCCCTCGATGGCGTCGATCGTCGTCACGCCGTCGCCTCGGCCTCGTTGCCGAAGCACGCTTCCCGAGAGGGTCGTTCGCCCGGGGACTCCTCCCTGAAGCGTCAAGACGCGGGCGTCGCCGGCCACGGTCCTCGTCAGGTCGAGGAACCCGCCGCCGGTTGCCCGTAGTGAAACCTGGTTGCCTTTCGAATCGGTGTAGACCAGCGACTCGCCGCGCGCGAAGACGCTGATGTAATCGACCCCGGCGACGCCGTCGGAGTTCCCCGCCAGCGGATTGCCGGCGAGGTCGGTCAACGCGTTGGGCCCCGCGCCGGCCAGGACAATCGCGTAATGCCGGCCCGCGACCAGCGGCGCGAGGGGCGCCAGGGTGACGGTTCGGGTCGCCGGGTCGTAGCTCGGCGGATACAAGCCGACGGCCTGATTATCGGCGTTTCCAGGAATCCCGCTTGGTCCCAGGTCGACCAGCCGGAACGCCGCGCCGTTGAAAACCGAGCCGGGGGCGAGCGGCTCATTGAAGGTGATCGCCAGGCTCGTGATCGAATTCGGCCCTCCGTCCAGGCGAACGGCGGCGACTTGCGGAGGGACGAAATCCGGATCGAGATCCCGAATCGTAACTGGGATGGCGTTTCGTTCCCCCAAGATCGCGCCGTTGGTGGGAGGGTCGAGAACCAGTCCGACGGTCGCGTCTCCCCCCCCGTGCGGGTTGGCGAGGATGGGGACCGAGACAAATTTCAGCGTCTCGCCGGGGCCGAACGCCAAGACGCCGGTAACCGGCTGGTAGTCGACTCCGGGGATGGCGGATCCCCCGGCCGTCCGGTAAGAAACCGACACGGTCCCCAGTGCTCCTCCCGATCGTTCGACCGGAATGGCCGCGACGCCGATGGTTTCCGGGACGACGAGCGCCGGCGTTCCAAACTGGATCGAGCCGGGCCAGTCGAAAATCGAGAGACTTGCCCCGGAGACATTGTTGGCCGGGTTCAAATCGTGCTGGTCGGCGGCGACGTTCGCGACGAGCGAGACCACGCCGGGGGACCCGGGGCTCACCAGCGCCGCGACGGTCGCGTAAGAGCCCGGCGCGATCGTCCCGAGGAACACGGTCAGCCCATCGGCGGTCGTCTGAATGGTCCCCTGGGTGGCGGCCGTCGCCAGGAAACCGCCCGCGCCCGGGGTTGGCAGATGAAGGACGACGCCCGAAGCCGCCGAGGGGCCCGCGTTCCAAACGTCGGCGACCCAGTAAACGCCGTCGCCCAGGACGATCGAGTTCCTCTGGGGCCGGAGGCGGACGATGAGGTCGACCGCTGGAAGTACCCTCGCGGTGTACGTCGCCGAGTCGGCACCCGAAGCCGGATCGAGATCGGGACAGGCCAAGGACCCTGAAAGCGGCAGATCGGCGCCCGCGCCCAAGGTGGGCCGGACCAGGATTGTCAGCGTCCCGGCCGCTCCGGCGGGCAGACCGCCCAAGGTAGCGACGATGCGGCCCGAATCGAGGACGGGAACGGCGCCCCAGCTCGTCGAGGCCGAGACGAGCTCAAGACCGGGGGGCAGGGGAGCCGTCAGCGCCACGTCGGCGGCGTCTCGGCTCGATGTGTTGGCGACGACGAGCGCGTACTGAAACGCCGACCGCTCGTAGACCACGCTTGGCGGATTTAGCTTCAGCGAGAGCGTCACAGGGTCGGCCGGCGGAATGTCGGGCGGGGGAACGATCGCGACCGAGGCGCGGGCCGCGTTGTCTTCGGGGTGGGCGTCGGTTTCGTCCAACGTCGCCCGGACGGTCCCGGCGAGGTCGCCGACGAAATCGGCCCCCGGCTGGACAACGATTACGAGGGTTGCCGACTCGCCGGGGCCAAGCGTCCCCACCTTGGCCGAGACCGTCGCGCCCTCGCCGATGGTCGCTCCCCCCCGACTTGAAACGGCGGAAACCACGGTCGCGCTCGACGGAAATTCGGCGCTCAGGGCAACATGGTTCGCGCCGAGGTTGCCGCGATTCGTCACGGTCACCGTGAAGGTGATCGGCGCCCCCGGCGCTGGCTGGGCGGGAGTGGCCGTCATCGACACGTTCAGGTCGGTGCTGGCCGTCGCGAGGAGGACTCGGGAAAACTCGGACGTGTTTCCCTCCACGTCGGTCGCCGTGGCCGAGAGGTATCCGCCGGCCGCCGACGACGGGGCTCTGATCGCGAAAGTCGCCTCGCCCTTCGCGTCGGTGACGACCCGAAGCGAGCCGAGCAGGCGCTGGCCCTCGCCGAAGCCCGACGGGTCGGGCTGGTCGGTTCGGAAAAGCTGGACGAGGTAGGTTTGCGAGGGAAGGCCGCGGAGCTGGCCCGTCGCCCCCGCGGAGTTCCCGTCGTAAAGGGCCATTGAGAGGATCGGATAATTCTGCCAGTTGTTGGGACCAGGACCGGACCCATCGTCGGGCGCGTGATTCGGCGTCGGGCCGCGGCCGAGGTTGATTCCCAGGCCGGCGTTGTCGTAAATGACGTTCGAGAGGATCGCGTTGCCGACCACCTGGCCCGTCAACCTCACCCCCGCGCCGACCGATCCGACGCCGTTGTGGGCGATGATGTTCCCCTCGCCCGACGCCTCGCCGCCGATGAGGTTGCGGCTGGTTCCGAGCGTTACTCCATCACCCGCGTTGCCCAGCGCCAGAGTTCCCGAGGCGTCGGCCCCGATCTGGTTGCCCTGGACGACGAGCCCGGTCGAGTCGTTCGAGGTCCGGACGCCGCTTCCCTGGTTGCCCGAAATCTGGTTCGCCTCGTCGCTCGACGGCCCGCCGATCCGATTCCCGGGAGCCGAGTCGACGAGAACGCCGTCGCCCAGGTTGCCGAGCCTCCGCGCGCCGTCGGCCGACAGGC
>Ga0182738_1001580_pt1 | contig 28191 bp, 7 predicted proteins | sample eDN5th30CBELigMG_FD_128876 | JGI IMG/M metagenome (GOLD analysis project Ga0182738, IMG submission 128876) | Enriched Miracle-Growth compost microbial communities from Emeryville, California, USA - eDNA 5th pass 30_C BE-Lig MG (version 2)... ...
GAGATGGCCAAAACTAAGACTGTACTGGTGAGTGGGCGCATAACGCGAGGACTGTTCCAAAGCATACAAATCCAAATTAGGCTGAGGATAACAATAAGGATCTTGGTTACAGATTTCCAACTCTTTGGTGGAGTCCATGTGATATGCTCAAGGTCTTTCGTTTTGTAAAGGTACTGGATAAGAAGGATATAAGAGAATCCAACGAGAACCAAAATGATCAAAGCTTGCCAAAAAATGACCAAATCGTGAGGAGTCCTGGTTGTGACCAAATGATGAATCTCGTTGGAAAGCTTTTGGCTCTTTTCGATGGCCTTAATGACAGCTTTATGGAAGGAGTCTTGGCACTGGCGAGATTGATGAATCAATTCTTTAGCAGCTTTGTAGAGAGCATCCGTTTCTTCGAATAACTTTGTAACATTGGAGAACTCTTCTTGGTTGAAGAGGTTTTGTCCTTCGTGGTACTTTTTGAAATAGTTCCAGACTTGAAGCGTGTTGAGATAGTTGTCATGAAGCATCTGCATTTCAAAAGAAGCGTCAAAAGGAGTTGTCTCGGGGCACCTTGAGTGAAAAGAGAAATAATCCCCTTTGGGGTACAAGTCGTTCAAGATTTGACCCATGTTGCTGAAAGGAATTGGCAAGCCCATTAACATTGATAAAGTCGGAACCAAGTCAATTTGGTTGACCTGCTCTATTGTTTCACTGATTGATCTCATGATTCTCTTTAAATCGTGATTCTTTTGCTTGTACTTTTTGAACCCTTTTTTGTAGTAAGCCATAATTGCAGTATGTCTTTCTTGTTTAGAGCTGCCTCCGTCTCTTCCGCTTTTGGTCATGCCATGATCTCCTGCAATTAGTAACATGGTGTTCTCATCAATGGTGTTCATGATTTGAACGAGGAATCTGTCAATATCCTGAATGGCATGAAGGACTTCGTGACTGCCAAGACCTGTCACATGGCCCATATGATCAAGCCGAAGCAAGTGAGCCGCAAGAAAATCAAATTTATTTTCAGCAAGTTTGTTATTTATATATATATGTGAAGGTTCGTCTACACGCCAATCTTTCACATTGAAAGCAGCGACCTTGTTGTAGTCAGATCCGAAATATTGAGGGAAATTTTCTTTGAGAATGGGATCTCCTGTGAAATATGATTTTTTGCTTTGGAGATGTAATTGGCGGGGAATACTGTCTTCTTCAGCAGGCAAAGCTCCAAAAGCGGTCAAGACAGAGCCCAATCGAGGAATATTGCCTGTCATCAGGCAGGGAACTCTCAATACAGTGAGGGTTGGAATGTCCGCTTTTGCTCGAATGACCACAAATTGTTCGGGGTTTTTAAAGTAAGCGTGGTTAAAGAGCTGGAGTTTGTGGTTATTGAGGGCTGGATCATTATCAATGTTCTTGTAATTAAGAAGGTAATCAAAGCGAAGAGCGTCAATAATGACCATGACTACCTTGACTTTTGGCTTGAACCATGCTGTTGAGTTGTCTTGGGTGAGGAGGTTGAGAGAACTTGTATCATGAAACTTGAGTTGGGTTTGGTATAAGGAATAGAATAGAGCATAGATGCTAAAGAAAGCGAAGGCAAAGGTTGTCAAAATGAAAACTTTTGAGGCTAACATTCTGGTTTGTTTGAAATAAAATACTAAAAAGTAGATAATTATTTATTGATTTAAATAACAATCAAGCCAGAAAGGGAGTTGAGGAAATTTTAAGTCCGTCTTTGATCAAAGTTGGATCTCAGAATTCTTAATTAAAAATTAAGTTCATAGATTGAGTGATTGATTTTAATTTTGATTTTAATTGTTAGCCCAATTGAATAAAAACCTCACATCATATCCTCGTTGGATTTCCTTTTGCTAAGCCACTTTGGGAATGATTCTTAACTTTTGCTCTATTTCTTCTTCTAAACTCAATCATTAGGATCAGAAAACCAAGAGATATCCCTATTATTTGAGACTTTTCAGCAATTAAATTTCAGGTGTCCTGATCTTTGATTATCTCTTTAGAATTTTTCAGTTGATTAGACTGACAATCTAAGAGCTAAGAGGCCCTACCGTGTTGACCTCCAAGTTTCTGGATACCGCAAAGCAAGATTGGATTATGATTTTGATAAATACATTGCTTCATTTAAAATTATTAATATCTGTGATGATAAAAGAGAACAAAGTTTAATCTTCATTAATCAATTAATATTTCAAATGATAGCCCACCTTTCCGAAATTTATGTCTATTGGCTAATTAGTTTTCCCAACAGCTTCCTTATAATATAATTTTCTCAATTTTTTTGCTGGATGAAAGTTGAATATGTGTCAAAATAGCTCTTCATTTTTGGATTGCAAAGCAAACTTTCACTCATCCTCAATGAAAAAAAAACCTTTAAAAAAATTATTAGGTAAGTCAAGGAAATTTTTGCGCTTCTAATAATTTTTTATTAATAAAAATCTCTTTTCAAATCTGTCTAAAGGCGATACCTTGACTTTTGAATAATTATAATTTTTTTTTTGAAAAGATTTTCTCTCATAGGAAGCCTAATTTGTGATTTTTGAATGAAGGTTTTTTCACTCGAGTTCACGAGAAGGGGTTTTATGAAATGAAATCTTCTCCTCAAACTACCTTTTTAAAAATGCACAATGTACAACAAAATCAAAAAATAATCTAATTACCATACAAAGAAATTTTCAGATAACATTTCAGAAGAAAAACAAGAAGGCCCGAACAATAAGCTTTGGGAGGTTGAACCTGCTTAAATCATAAAATATACTGTATAATCTTGACTTTGCGGACAAAACTGTCGGGATTTACGAATGTTCTAAATAAAATTTTTTTCAAAGATTGAAATTCGACGCATTCATAAAGCTTTCATATAAAAATCAACATACAAGTAAAGTAATTACATAGTATACTTGAAATCTCGAATATAATACAATGTTTTAATCATTTTTCTTCAAAAAGAAAGTTATTTTCTGATTTGACTTTGACTCCAATTCAGTTCCATTTTTCTTTGTACTCTTCAATTTTAGTGCAAAAAGAGGTTGAAATGTTGAGGGTTCGATATTTATTATGTAAGTCAATAGAGACCAGTCACCATATGCATAAGAGATTTCTAATAGAAAAAAGCATTTTGAGATATCTCTTTTGGTTCTAAACAAATCCTTTTATTTCGGATTTCTTTTTTTAACATTAAAAAGGTTGAATTTGTTCAGGAAAGCAGTACAATGAGAAAAAGTGTTTTCCTAATCTCTTTGTCCCTGAAAATATTGGGCTCATTAGGCATTGAATTTGTTAATTTCCGAGTGATGAGGTTCATGGGACCTTTGTGTTTAGTCGAAGCGTAGGACATATTTTTTGACTTTTCTCATTGTTGTGAAAGTCTAAAAAGAGATTTTCGAGGGAAATCAGTGTTGCCTACTAGATTTAAAATCTCTCAGGAATTCAAGAGTTTTAGATCTGTCGAGATAAAAAATGAAAAGGTCAGAGTTTAAAAATAACAAATATCCGAAATTTATAACATGTTTTGCAGCAAAGTCATAAAGTTATTCTTCTCGTTCTTAGAATCATTGAATATTGTCGTTAAAAAGTTTTTTTTCCTGTCAGGCTTCAGAGAAGGATACTCTGTCATTAGGAAAAAGGATTGCTTTTGGAGAAAAAATTCACTCTGAATGTATTTGGTTCCGCTGTTTTTTTGTCAGAAAAATATCCACGCAACGATGAATTTATTCATTGTTGAAATTTTATCTAATGTTACTCCCAAGAAAAAAAAAGAAGAAAGTGAAAAAATTTTCTTGAAATTCTTTTGAGGTATTTTTGTCTTCTGTCTCTGTCTCAACTTCTTTACGATCGGATCGTTGGTGACAATAATTTCTTTACTGTATTCGATACAAACTGCACTTTTGAGCTTTTTAAAACCCTCCTAAATTTTCGAAAGTTTTAAAATTTTTGTGTGAAGAATTTGTCTTCAATCTTGAATATGAGAAAATCAGATCCGAATTGTTGGCATTTGAGAGTATTTTTTCAATAGAAAAATCACAAAATCCTGAGAAATAAACTTAGGCTTTCGGTTAGTGGATTTGTCTTGACGAGAAAACTCATCCTCTGGGAGAAGCCTTTTGGGAGTTTGACTTTGGAGCTTCGGAAAAATAAATTGAACGCGCACTTCTCATCCTTCTACTTTATTTAGAAGAACCCAAAATTAGAAGTGACACTTCCGCTTCGCGATTCTTAGGCTTTGATTCGACTGCTTTTGTTTTGAAATAATAGCATATCAAATTTCTTCAACATGGTTTTTATCTTTGATTTTTCATGAGCTATCCCTTTTGAGCAAAGAAATGATAGTTGAAAGGTTTGAGAAAACAACCCAGAAAGAGCTTATCCTTGTGTAATGAGGTCAAAACTTGAGGATTTAAAGTGCGAGATAAAGTAAGGAAATGATGAATTTTTAGAAAATTTGAATTTATTTCAGCTCAAAGATTCATTTGAAAACTCTGCTTTTATGGTTTAAGCGAAGAAAATTGTCGACCTGGATGATATTTCTGTTGTTGTTGCGACAGAAATTTGCTCAGATAGGAATCCGCCAAACAAGGCTGAGTGCAGGTACCAAAGAAACCCTTTGGTGTTATTTGGTTTTATTAAAGAAAATGAAATATTTTCTTAGAACCTGACCATAAGAATTTCCAGTCTTGCTTTATTAATTGTATAAGTGATGAGTTGAAGAGATCTTTTAAATAAGAATGAGACTCGAGTAAATTTGATAAAACAAAATTTGTTTGAAAAAGAAAAAGAACAAAAAATCTTCTCTTTTTGATGAAACGGGAATTCTGTGTTTTTTGTAACCAAAAAATTTTGTTCACTCCAAATGTTCCAAAAAGAATCCTTCCAAATTTCTTCTCAATTTGAACAAGGTTTTCACTCTAATTTTTTTTTTTGGAGAACAAGGTCAAACAAAAATTAGAAATTGATGCATTAACTCAGAAAACTCTGGCTGTTGAGAAAACCTTTTTCAAACTACCCCTCGCCCCACTTCAAGGTCTTACAAACAAAAGGTCTCTTCCATACGACTCTTTCAATCCTTCATTCAGATCTCCTTTTTAAAAAAACTGATGGAATGAAAATCATGAAGGTAGGGTCTTTTAAAAGGCAAAAAATTTTTTTTTCAGTGGATCTTCATTCGGATAATGAGGGTAATGAAAAAAATTCTCTTCAAATTTTTTCTGGTAGAAAGAAAACCCTCCTTCAATTTTCTCGAATTGCCAAAAAATTCAGAAGTTGCTTAATTTGACTTTTAAAAGACTTTGAAAGGATGAAATGAATTTCTATGGCGCTTTGATGCCTAATAAAATAATTTTTTAATTAGGATATCTCCCTTTTTCAAACGGAAGAAGAAGCTTTTTTGATTGAATTTTTTCGGGTTTTGTTGGATTGGAATTTTTTGAGAATTTACACATTGTGGGGCTGATTTATTACTTCTAATTAGAAAAGAAAGCTTTAGACGAATTTTCATCAAACAAGTTTTTATGTTTATCATCAAATATGCATGATGAAATAAAAAAAAAACAAATAAAACTTTCACAAAAAAAAAGACGTGAAAATGTTAGACTCAAATTTTTTTTAATTTTGAAAAGTCAGGAACTTATCTTAGAGCAAGATAGTCAAGACATTTGTTACAAAGAAATAAATCGCTCCATCAATCAAAAATCTTTCCATTGACAAGTATGCTTTTTTGTGCGATTTCAAGGTCACTTGATGAATTGCAGCGCAAATCATGACCAAACAATAGAACAAGCAATAAAATAAAGCATTACGTTTCTTTATAATCTTCAAATCTCCTTTAAGAGCAATAACCTGACACTCTGATTCTTCCCTTTGAACCCCAAGTTCGACCTCTTGATGTTCCAGATCTTGGGAATGGAATGACATGAACAACATTCCAAGGATAACTGTGCTCAACATAGCACTTCCATATAAGAAGATTGATACGCCAAAGGAGAAATTATCAAAGCCTTCAAAAGAGCGAGGCAGCTTTTGATCACTAAAGCCGATGGCAAAGAGCCCAATATAGCTGACAAGACCTAAGCAGAGAGGATACAAGTAATTTTTGAATTGAGCTTTGTTGAAGAAGGAATTGAAAAATCTCATTAAAGAGAGGACAATTCCGAAAAAGAGGAGCTTTTTATGGAATTGCATGAAGACAAGGAACAGCACAATATTCACTTGCATATTTCTCTTGATGACTTTTCTTGGCATTCTCCAAGCAAAGCTCGCCAAGCAGCTTCCAGTGAGAAGGCCCCAGAAAATTTGAGGGAGAACAATTTGGTTAAACTCGGTGTTTGTGATGGATTCGGAGTCTATATGGTATTCTCTATGATATAAAGCAAGGACGACGAAGCAAACAGCGTATTGGTAGCTCCAAGCCTTTCCAGCTCTCAATTTAAATCTGGTGAACTGAATTTCATCCCAAACCCAGTCAGCAACAAGCAAAAGGCCCATGTTAATATAACCTTTTTTGGACCAGAAGGCATGATTTTTAGTGAAGTTGAGTGCAGCGGAGAGCAAGAGAGCAGCTAACAAAATTGGAACATAACGATGAGGGTATCTGAACGCCAAACGGACCCCTGCTAACAAAACAAAAATGTATGGGATGTATGATATGTAATCCTTTGGAATGTCTAATTTGTCAAGGAGATGGGGTTGATGGGTCAAACAATAGAAGAAGCCTCCAATAAGGGTAACAGCAGCGACGAATATCAAAGGGTTTTGGAAGATGAAGAACGATTTCTGAGAGGAAATGAGTGCTGATGGTGAGGCTTTAGGTTGGACTTCTTCAGCTATCACTGTTACTTCTGTTGAGGCGTCTATTGAGGGGATCATTTCAAATGAGACTTCTTTTTGAGACTTCTTGGAGGAACGGAAAGAAAAGACTTTAATTCCGAGGGTCAAGAGGGTCCAGAGGGCCGAGACCAAGGTTAAAGTGGTGATTTTACGCATGAGAATATGATTCTGCATGTAAATCCAGGTTGAAGCCAAGATGATTGCAAGAGGAATCAAGTACTTCAATGTGGCTTTCCAATTTTTGAGGCTTCTCCAGATGGTATGCTCGTAATCTTTGTTCTTGTAAATATATTGAGCAATGAAGATATAAGAGATGGTAATCACGGCAAGAGTGGCCACAGCTTGCCAGAAAATGACTAGATCGCGAGCAGGTCTGCTCTTGACCAAGTCGTAAATGGTATGAGAAAGCTGTTGGCTTTCTTTGATGGTGTTACTGACAGTTTTTTGGAAGGAGTGATCACATTGTTGATGAAGGTCAATCATGGCATAGGCGTGCTGATAGTCAGCTACAAGGTCCTCATATGTATCGGCGAGGTCTTGATACTCTGTTTCGTTAAAGAGACCTGGCTGCTTTTCATGATATTGCTTGAAATAGTTCCAAACCTGGAGGGTGTTGAGGTGATTATCAGCGAGCATTTGCATAAAGAAAGCAGCATCAGGACAGCGCTGTTTTCTAGGCAAATAATTTCCATTGGGGTACAAGTCATTCAAGATTTGACCCATAGAACTGAAGGGAATTGGCAAGCCCATGAGCATCGCCAAGGTAGGGGCTAAATCTTTTTGGTGAATTTGATCATCAGTTTCGTGGATGGATTTCATGATTGCTTCGATCTGACCATTTTTCCTATGCTTGTATTTCATAAAGCCTTTCTTGTAGTAGGCCACAATAGCAGTGTCGGTTTCTTGAGCGGACCCGTCTCCATGGGTTCCTGACTTGGTCATACCGTGATCTCCAGCAAAAAGCAGCATGGTGTGATCATCGATGTTCCTCATGATATTGACGAGGAATCTGTCAACATCTTCAATTGCGTGAAAGACTCGGCTACTGTCGAGACCCCAGTGGTGACCCATATGGTCAAGTCTTTCAAGGTGAGCAGCGAGAAAATCAAAGTTATTTTCTTCGAGTTTTTGATTGGTGAAGTTGTGTGAGGCTTCATCAACACGCCAATCTGTCATGTTTAAATGAGTAACATTCTGGTCGAACTCAAAGTATTTGGGGAAGAACTCTTTGATAAGAGGGTTTCCTGTGAAATAGGAGGTCCTGTTTTGTCTATACAACTGTCGGGGAATACTATCTTCTTCAGCAGGTGAGGCCCCAAAGGCGTTCAAGATATCACCCATTTTAGGAATATTGCCGGTCATCAGGCTGGGGATTCTCAAGGTTGTCATGGTTGGGGTGTCAGCTAAAGCTCTAAATACAACAAATCTGTCAGGGTGGTTGTGGAAAGCCATGTTGAATCTTGTGAGTTTATTGTGTTTGAGGGCTGGATCATGGTCGATGTTTTTGAAATTTAGGAGATAGTCAAAGCGAAAGGAGTCGATAAAGACCATGACGACTTTAACTTTGGGTTTAAACCAGGATGCGTTATTGTTTTGGATGGGGTGGAGGTCGCTGGTGTCATCAAACTTGAGTTGAGTCTGGTAGAGGGAGTGGAAGATAGCATAGAAACTGAGGAGGGCGAATATGGTTATGATGAGGGTGAAGGCTTTGGAAGCAAGCATTTTTTGTTGGGAAGTTTGGGAAATTAAAAAAAACTAATTATTTATTGATATCGAAACAGTGGATTAATTGAGTTTGAGAGATCTCATCAGAACGTTGGAGTTAATTAAAAATTGAGTTAATAAAATTTTGAGGTGATTCACTGATTCTCTCTTTATGAAAACAAATAAAATTAAATAAACAAGTAAAACAACGACGAACAGTCTCACTCTTTTTTTCTTGGGGAATTTTAAATGATTTTAGGACAATGAGAGTCCTTGATTCGACTTGTAATGTCAAGGTACAAGAAATTGTGTGGATATTCACGGGTTTTTTTTTGAAAGGAAATCTATTGTTCTCGTTCGCTAGGATATGATTAAAGGATTGTGGCCTTATAAATCAGCAAGATTCTTGGGTGATCTCAGTTGAAACTCGGAGTCTGAATCAAGGTCTCTTATTTTATTTTATTAAAGCACTTTTCGTAATCAAAGCAGTTTCAAAACTAAACTTATTTAATAATTGCTTTTTCAGTCCCACAGAAATTTAATCTTCAATATTCAACTCGGCCTATAATTTCTTAATATCTGGATCATTTTTGTCGAACATTTTGCCTTAGTTTTCATCAAAGAAAGGATCTCCACTCATCATCTTTCCTCTCTTAGAGCATCCAAATCGAGTCAAACACCGTTTTCTCTTAGAAGTTTTTCATGCTTTAATTAATATTAAAATCCTGATTTTTGAGAGATAGATAACAGATTCGATCTTAAAATTAATAAACCGACACTTTTGGCTAATTCAGTAAGATTTAGATTTCTAGTCACCCCTTTGAGAGCAATATATAATGGCTAATTAATTTTGTAACCAGCATAAAATGCGTTGTCCGCAAATCTTTCAGGGTAATTTAGCCCCAAAAAAGCCTCCAAGAGAGCAAGTTGAAAAAAAGTCTGAGGACATTTTTGCAAAAGATGTCCGAGGAACATGTTTTTCTAGCTGAAATATATCGGAGCAACTTTGAGATAAATCTCAGTCATTAAGAAGGGTCTTAAGTAGAGCTTCCTTTGAGAATAATAGAAAACAAGGCGACTGGTGAAGGAACCTAGGCTAGAGGTCTGAAAAAGCTTTTTTTAAAATGGGTTGAAGGCTGAATAATGGGAAGATGAAAGTGATATTTGGCAATTTAAGAACTAATGGGGTTAAATGGGGTTCAAGGTGTCTCGAAGACACTACGAATGTTTCTTTTCGGTCATTGAGGTACTGAAAGGATGGAGTAAGACCAGAGGTTGCCTTTAGATAAACGGCATGTTAGATTCGCTCGGAGTAGATTGAAGAGAGTTAGGTTTGAACCATTTAGACTTTTTATGCAGCTTTGTTGATAGCCTTAGAGACGAAAGGAGGGGATTTGGGAGGTCCTTAAATGATTTTTAAGCAGTGAGATCTTTGCAGAGTTAAAGGACAACTTGAAAATAAAATTTTATTTGGGTGGGTTAGGCGTGGGGATGTGCAAAAACTATCAGAATTGCGAAATGAAAGAAGTTCGAGGAACTAGATAGTGTATTTTTTGTTGAAAGAGGGGATCCGATTGATTTTTGTTGTTGTTGTTGCTGCTGTTGTTGTAAAAAAGTGATTAAAAAGATTTCAGAATTGGAAAAATTTCTTGTTTTTCTTGCTCTTCACTAACTTCTAGAGTGGATCGAAAAATTCCACAATTTGAGAAGAAAATTATTTTTTTGCAAATTTTCTTGGAAAAAGTTTTTGAGCGAAAAATTTGATTTGATTAATTTTCCCTTGCTTTGGACTTTTTTTTTTTTGAAAGGGGGATAAGAAATTTGGCTGAATGAAAGTTGTTATGCATGATTTCCAGTTCGGTTCGATTCGATCTGGATTTTTTTTCATTTGAGATGATTTTCCTTCTTCAAGGTCAAATTTGCAGAATTCTTGAAAAAATAATTTCATGAAATTTTCTAGCTCAAATCTGAAAAAATCATCAGTGTTCAGAGATGTTAATTTTCATTTTTTTTTAATTATTGAACAAATTTTTGCCGAAAACAAAGAACAGTATGAATCAGTTCTAGTCTTCTGTGACGAGTTCAAAAGAACACTCATGTACTGCAAAGTGTAAAAACACCCCAAAAAGTTTTTTTAAAATCTGAAAAATTGATTGCTTCCATTTGATGAATCCATAATTTCCTTTATTGTAAATTTCTATGATTTTCATACCTCGATCTTCATCCGTTTTTTTTCCAATCAAAAATTACAAGGCAAAAAATGTTTATTTTCGTACTTTTCGAAATTCTTTTTCGATTTTTGGGCATGAAAATCAACTTTTTCCAAAATTCATAAACTGAAATATCTTTCCAAATTTTTTTCGCTTTCTTTTTGGTTGAGAAAACACTTTTCAAAATTATTGACAATCTTTTAAATTTTTATTAAAATTTTGGCAAATATATTTCAAGAAAAACTGAGTATCCAGTCAATTGGACATTGGAGGAAGGCATTGCCTTCAAAAAAAAAATTCAAGAATATAATTGAATGTTTACTCAGGAGTAGATATGATAAATCGAAGAAAAAATAAAAACAATAGGGTTTTGGAATTTCATCCAGCCTTTTTTTAATTTTCATCCTTTTGGCTTCAAAAGAAAAATTCTCGGGGAGAAAAGTTTGATTTCAAGACTGACTTCATCAAAATTTTATAAGAGGGATGAAAATAATAGAGATTTACAGTAGTTATTTTCCTCAGAAATTTCAATGACCCTTTCAACTTTCTTATCTTTGAAAACTTAATTTCCAATTTTCTTCTGAATCTATTCCTCTATTTGAATAGAAAAAATTCCTGAAAAATTTTATGAAAACAATCAGTTTGCAGTTGAGTTTGAATGGAGCCTTTTGATATTTGGTCTCCGAATTCAGGAGGGTTTTTGATAAACTTTCATCATATATTGAGAACTTTTAGTCTTTGGAAAGTCACTGATTTCTTCAATGAGTTTCGAGAAAAGAAGTTTTAAAAAGAAATTCTACGAAAACAGATTTTAATTTTTGTTGCAAAAAAATAAATGATAACACATTTCCAATTAAAATACAAAAAAAGTTTTTACAATAACGTCTAATTATCTTCTGCTCTATTCATAAATTTTCTCCTAGAACATGAGATACAAGACATTGGTAACAAAGAGATAAAACACTCCATCGACCAAAAATCTCTCCATGGATAAATAAATCTTTTTGTGATGCTTCAAAATCACCGGATTAATTGCCGCACCACTCATCAACAAACAATAGAAAAGATTATAAAACAAGATATTTCTCTTTCTGATAATACTCGAATACCCTTTCAGAGCAACAACTTGGCCCGTTGACTCTTCTTCTTTTTGAATTCCAAGCTCCACCTCTTGCGATTCCAAATCCTGTGAATAAAACGAGATAAATAACATCCCAAGGATCATCGAGCTCAGCATCGCACTGCCATACAAGGAAAGGCATAAGCCAAGATGGAAATCTCTGACCCCAACAAAAGCCGGTCCGAAAGAACGAGGGAGCTTTCTATCAGTAAAGAAGAGGAAGAAAAGAGAAAGGTAGCTGATGAAGCCCATAATAAGGGGGTACAGATAGTTTTTGAAATCTGTTCTTTTGAAGATAAAGGTTATTGTTCTCATAATCGAAAGAACGAATGCAAAGAAAACAAGTTTTCTATGGATCTGCATGAGGGTGAGAAATAGGACAAGATAAACTTGCACGTTTCGCTTGATGACTTTACGTGGCATTCTGAGTGCAAGACTGGTCGAAATACTTCCAATAATAAGAGCCCAGATAACTCGAGGAAGGTAGATTTTTGTGAGATCAGAGTGTGCATGAAGTATGTGATGGTAGAAAACAAGAATAATGAAGCAAACTACATATTGGTAGCTCCAGATTTTTCCTGCTTTGAGCTTTTGCATAGAGAATTGAATTTCACCATAAAGCCAGTCTCCGATAAAGGCAAGACCCAGAACCATATTGATTCCTGAAGCCCAGAAATTTGTCCAAATGTCAACAAGCCTCAATATAGCACAGAGGAAGGCAGCAACTACCATAATATAAGGAGCGATTTTCAAATATCTACCAGAGATACGAGCAGCAATCAATAAAATGCAGATAAAGGGAGTATATCTTTTGACTGGTTCGAACCTTTCTTTGTCAAGTCCATACACGTGAGTCAAGTAGAACAAAACAACAATAATAGAGGCAGCCCCTGCAGCAATAAGAGGATTTTTGAATATAAAGAATGATTTGAGAGAGATCCTTGGGCTTTGGCTTCTTTCTTCAGTCGTAGCTGTGGTGGGGGAATTCTCTGAAACCTCATCTTGAGGAGGCTTGGAAACGAGGGAGAGGGCTAAAGATCCAAGGATCCAAAGAGCTATGACAAAGACCGAAGTGGTGATTGGGCGCATCATGATGTAATTTTTGGACAACATGTAAGCCCAGATTACTATCAAGAGGGTGAAGAGAGGGGTTAAAGCTTTAATTAAAGCTTTCCAACTTTTAGGTCTATTCCAGCAGCAGGAGATATACTCGTAATCTTTGGTATTGTAAAGGTATTGAACGAGGAGGACGTAAGAGAGGCCAGTAAGGGCGAGTATCATAAAGGCTTGCCAAAAAATGACCAAATCATGGGGATTCTTTGTAAGGACTAAATTATGAACTTGATTGGAAAGTTGTTGGCTCTTGAGGATTGCATTGAGAAAGACTTGATGGAAAGAGGTTTCACATTGACGGTTTTGATTAATCATCTCATCAGCAGCTTTGTAAGCGTCTTCAACTTCATTGAATAGATCAGAGACTCTGGAGAATTCTTGCGGCTTAAAGAGATCTTGTCCTTCGTGGTATTTCTTGAAGTAATTCCAGACTTGAAGGCTGTTGAGATGGTTATCGTGAAGTATTTGCATCTCAAAAGCAGCATCAGGGCAGTGCTGCTGAGGGGTCAAGTAATCTCCTACAGGGTATAAATCATTTAAGATTTGGCCCATGTTGCTGAAAGGAGTTGGTAGGCCCATAAGCATTGACAAAGTTGGTGCTATGTCGATTTGATGGACTTGGGAATCAGTCTCATTTATAGATCTCATTGCTTGGGCGATTCGAGGATTATGCAAATGCTTGTTCTTCATAAATCCCTTTTTATAGTAGGCTACAATAGCAGTGTTTGTTTCTTGGCGAGTGCCGCCTCCATGATTTCCTTCTTTGGTCATACCATGATCTCCACCGAATATGAGCATAGTATTATCATCAATACTCTCCATTATGTGGACAAGGAACTGATCAATATCCTCAATGGCATCTTTGACATCAAAGTTGTAGAGACCGGCGTTGTGACCCATATGGTCGAGTCGAAGCAAATGCGTAGAGAGGAAATCAAATTTATTCTCTTCAAGTTTTTTGTTTATGTAGGCTTGGACAGGCTGATCGACAGTTCTGTCTCCAATGTTGAAACTACCAATTTTGTAGTCAGACTCGAGATATTTTGGGAAATATTCGTGAAGGATAGGGTCCCCTGAGAAATAGGACTTTTTGTTTTGGAGGTAGAGTTGGCGGGGAACACTGTCTTCTTCAGCAGGAAGAGCTCCAAAAGCGGTCAAGACAGAGCCTAATCGAGGAACGTTGCCTGTCATAAGACAAGGAACTCTCAAGACAGTCATGGTTGGGAGGTCGGCGAATGCTCTCAAGACCACAAATTTGTCTGGGTTATTAAAGTAAGCTTGGTTAAATTTGTTGAGTTTGTTTTGCTGGAGAGCTGGGTCGTGATCAATATTCTCGTAGTTGAGAAGGTAATCAAAGCGAAATCCATCAATGATGGCGAAGACGACTTTGACTTTGGGCTGGAACCATGTTGTAGTTGAGTTGTCTTTGGTGAGGAGATTGATATCACTTGTATCGTGGAACTTGAGCTGAGTCATGTATAGAGAATAGAATATAGCATAGAAGCTGAATAGGGCAAAGATGGTGACGCCCGAGAGAAGGGCTTTGGAGGTTAGCATCCGTTTTTTAAAAAAATTTATTTAACAATAATGAGAGATTCGATCTTGTTAAATACGGATTTTAGTGAGTGCGGTGGAATACGTGGAAAAAATAATTTAATGGTTCTGAATTTTTTGATTCGATAACAGTTGAACTAATTAATCTATTTTTGTCTGAATTGAGTGGATTCAAGGACATCCAAAACTAACCTCATTTAATGATTTAATATTTAATTTCGCAAGAGCAGATTTTGATATTTTATGACGATTTGATTAATGAGCCGGACTTTAACAGAAACCTCTCGTCGCCTCTAGAATCATACACTTACTTTCCGAAAGACATTGAGTCAAAATCGTCGTTTTGAAGGTTTTCTACGAGAAGGATATCAATGATTTTCCAAGGATCATCAATAAGTGATAGTTTCAATCACGACATATAAAGCTTTTTAGACAGAGAACGAAGCACATTATGAGTTGGAAATCTGAAGTCAGAGCCCTCGGAAGAAGAGCCTGGATGGGTTCGTATTGTGCTTTAGGGATACTATTGACATGTTTTTGGGAAGGATATTGTCTATGTACGGTGTTTGCTATCTGCTGAGAGCGTTTTTCTAGAAATGGGAAGCTATTGAATCAGTTTTATTAGTTTTTAACTTGTTTTGAATTCAGCAGATTATTAATTTTTATTTTGATTTCAACAACCATCGTTCAGATCTCAATTTTTAAAATTTTATTTTTGAGTTATTTTGTTTATTGAATGAATCTTACTTCTCATGATCAGGCCAGGCCAGGTCTTCAGAATTCAATTGAAGCGGTCACCGAAAGAAGAAAATTGAATAAAAAAAACTTTTTTCAAAGACCTCTTCCTGGAATATGAAATTTTATTGTGTAAGCCACTTTTATGAATCTTCACAGGGATCCTTGGAAGTACCTTGAGAATAGGACGAAACAGAGAAGAGGATATTAAAAATTTTAAAAGCCTGAAAGTGAGTGGATTGAAAAATTAGTTGATATGAGCAAAACTGCTTTCAAAATAAAAATAAATTGGTCAAAAAATTAGGGTCTTCAAATTCAAACCATAAATCAAGTATTGACTTTGAAACCTTTTATTCTGAAATGGAATGAAAAGATTTTTTTGGCCTCAAGAAGATTTCTTTACTCTTTTTTTGGAGTTCTGCCTTGAAATTCCGAGAGAATGAAAAAGCATCTTTGGCAAAAAATGTTCATAAATGAGTATCATAAGTTAGCCAGACCTTTAATCTGACGACTTTTGATTTATCCTTTATAAGCAAATTAATATAATTTATGAGCGCAGTCAAACACATATTAAAAATATTGCTGTGAAATTAAAGAATAGCTCTTTCGCATCAGTTTTGTTTTTGAAATGTACCAGCACTTTTTCAATTTTCTCGACAAGCCTTCTGGAAAGCAAGGTAGAAATAACTTTATTCTCAATATTTCGTAAATTGAATACAAAGAATTGGGTTGGAAAGTCACTATCTCAAAAATTATCTTTAGTCATGATAAGAAATGCCTTCATTTTCAAATTTTATTCGAGAGAAAGAACTGAATTTCAGAATTTTGGGAGGCTATTTTTTTTCAGCAAGCCAGAAGCAGGATTTTTAAACTCTGTCTTTTTCTCCTCTAGAGATTCAATTTCAACGAGATTTTTAAAGGAAGTTGATGGATTTTTCATTTGGAAGGTATTTTTACTTTGAACTCCAATTAAAAAAAAAATCCTTCAACAATTTTTCTGAGTTCGAAAATGCTCTTGAGAGCTTCCTTGTTCTTTTGGAAAGCACTCGGAAATTTTAGTTGGAATCGTGAAACGAAAATAAGCCTTTTATCATTTTCAAAATTGATCAAGTCGAAGAGTTTTGAAATCCAAAATTGATAAGAAAGTTGACAAACAAGCCCTAGGTCCTATTCTCTCTGAGCAAAATTCCTTGAGATATCAATCAAGAAGGGTATATTTCTGACCTCAAAAACCTTTGCTCATTAAAGATATTCACAAAATTTTTTTAGCTTCGTTTTATTTTTTTTTCTCTTTAAAAGGATCTCAGAAGACCCATGTTTAGAGAACCAAGATTTAAGGACCAGATAAGGAGATGAGGATTGTTTTAAAAGCGAGAAGAACAAGTTACATTGAACAGACATCTGTCGCCGGGATTTATATTGTTAAATTTAAAGAAGCGGTGAAAACGAGGGATTTGTGAAATTTTGCTGTGGTCCTCTTTCTCTTGAAAACCCTCTTTAAACTTGAGCCAAGTCATAGAAGGTTCAAAAGATCCACGAAAATATTGCACAAAAACAGGGAAAAAGTGTTTAAAGTGAGGAAGTTTCAAGAAGGATCTTGAGTGAATAAAATTTTATTTCAGGCATGATAAATAAAGACTTGCTTAATTTTTAGTTCAGATTTGAATTCGCCAGTCAATTAAGCTCCACGATTGTCTTTTTATAGATTAAGATCATGGTTTAAAAATTTTTTTCTCGCACTCTTTACAAGCTTAAATTTCCACACGTCAGGTCTGAGTGAACTTTCTTAATCTAAATTTAGAACTTGAACTTTTCCTTTGACAACAAAGGTTGACAATAGTAATCTCAAACAGCTGAAGTCAAGATTCCTCCTTTAACTTCTTCAAGAGAAAATGAAATTCAGTATTGAACTTGAAAAGCAAAAGTCCATCTTTTTATTCTTTTCTCAATATGAGAATATGAGGCGTCCAAACTTTGCTCGATTTTAAATTTGATAAATGCTTCATTCAAAGAGTTTTTCGATTTTTCGAACTGTCGAATAACGAAGCCTCTGAGAGGTTTTCTCCAGGAGATTGCAATAAAGAAACTTGTGAATTCTAGAGAGATTAAGCTTCTTTCAGGTTTTTGTTTGAAAAAGAAGCTACTTTTGGCCATAAAATTTTGTGCTTAGTTTATTAAGGCAAAGGGAAGTTTTTAGGATCAGATTGGAAGAAATTGAGAAAAGAGAGGAACTAGTGTTCTTTGTGGATAAGACTGTCCCAGTTTCAACCTTAACTGAAACAGAGATTGATCTCAAATCTCAATGGGTCTTGATGCTTTTAAAATAAGAGCTTGTCTAAAAATTAGATGAAGCAAATTAATGACCAGCAAATTTTAAACTGAGATTTGATGACGAGAAAATGAGGAGTCGATAAGTTGCTATGAGAGAAGAGACGTCTTGTACTGAGGAGATCTGCCGACTATCTCAAGGGTTGGCTGATGGGCAATCTTCATCAGAACTTGAAATATCTCTTTAGGCTTCAGCTGATATTTTAATCAAAAGTGTTTTGAGAAACCTGAGAAATATTGATCAAAGATAAATTTATTTTAAATAAGTTTTACAAAGAAAAGTTCATTATAGATTTTTCAGTGTTCGTTTACTTTCGAAAATGTCGAACCTGAGCCTTTAAGATCGAAGTAGACAGGAAAACTAACCATCTCAACCTCTTCGGGATTCTTTTTCCACAAACCTTCAAAAAATAAAAATTCCAACCAATTTTTTATCATTAACATTATGATCTAAATATAGTAAAAATTCTTTGCTGAATAATTTCTCTCAACAGTCCTCGAGAAAGAGGAGAAATACTCTGTGCAATCGTCATCTTCCTCGAGGAGCATCAACAGAGATTTTTGAGTATTTTCTTGTTGAGCAGACCATGAAATTTTTTCTTTTTCAGAGGAAATCACTTTGAAATTTCGCTATTTCTAGGATGTCTCTCAAGCTTTCGTGGGGCCTCAATCCTGATCTTATGCATTCGGACTTCTTTGAGAAGAAGTTTTGTCTATATTTTGCTGCTGATCCCTGATTTCGAATTTATTCTTTGAGCTTAAGATTACGATCGAATGATGACGTCAAAGAATTTAAGAGAATATTTTGTTGTGTAAATTTATCAAGATTATTGTCGAACAAACCACTAATTTTAGAAGAAAAGTTGTATGATGAAAGCTGCTTGAAAATTATTGATTTTATTTGATATTCTCAGGATTAATGTTATGAACAATACTGTATAAGATATAAGGACAGATATGAGGTCACAAACTCTGGATATCAAGATGGTCTCGAATGGTCGTCTGATTGTTAAAATAAGCGGATATAGCATCGAGAACTTAGAAGTAAAGAGCTTCTCTTTATTTTAGTGAGAAGAGTTTCCTTTCTGAATAAAATTTTTTTATGAGGAGATAATAAGGTTGATTTCTCGAGGGGTGACTGGAGAATTTTGCAAAGCTTTCTCTTTGAATCTGCTAGGGAAAGTTATATCGTGGGCCTACATTTAATCTCAGTATATTTGATGAGCAAAAATTAATAAAAATTTATGATGGCTTTATTTTAATTGATCCAGCAATTTTAATTCATGTTTTCCCAATTCATTAGGAAATAAAATATGAGCCAGTTTTCTACAAGGATATGTGGACTCTCTCAACTGAAAACTGACAATTTGGCTCCTTTGCCAAGCTCCCTTGAGATGAAAGAGAAAAGTGAGAAAGTAAAATAAACCAAACTCCAAGCTTTTTTCCTGAAATAAGACTATCTAAAAATAGATGACACCTCTCAATTTCAGCCGCTCTTTCTCTTTCAAAAGCATTCTTTCACTTGACCAAGACTTTTTTGAAGCCTCATTCTGGGAGGGGTCTCTTCTAATCTGCTAGATTTCTCAACCTCGTTCCTTTTATGAAAATCGACCCTTTAATAAAAAAGAAGAAGCGATTTTAAATCATTCTATGAAAGCTTAAAAATGTTTCTGATATCTCAAGTGTTAGGCCGTTGAGTCAGGAAACTGTATGAGAGATAATCATTTTTGGCTGTTTTGGGAACAGTGACTTTTTAAAAATTTGAGGACCGGGTAATCGAAATATGACGTCAAACAAGATTTCATTGATTTTTCTTTCTAAATTTATCAAGACCGTTTCTAAATGAGTCACTAATTTTAGAATGAGAGAGTTGAATCTATGATGATAAAAACTGCTTGAAATTCACTCGTTTTATTTCCTTTTAATTAGATCCTAAAGCATCAGATTTGAATTAATCTTCTTTGAAGATTGAACAATAGGATCATCGATGATATGATAAGAGGGATATCATCAAAACTATTGAAGAGCTTGAAGTTATTATGTTTGAGAACTCGGTTTCAGAGTGTTTAGGTTGATAATAGATTTGTGTATTGATCTAAAAACAGAAGGAGAAAGCATAAAAAATAAATTGAAAGTTTAATTATGAGACCACTTTTTTGCACAAAAGAGTTGAGCGCTTTCGATGAAGAAACATGAGTGAGTTTAAGCAAAGAACTTTTCACCATCATCATAAGAGATTTTTAATTTTTGAGAGAAAAAACAAAGAAAAAATACACAGCTTTCAATAAAAAATACCACAAAGTTTTCAATTCCACTTTAAGTCATAAAATACACAGCGTTGATGGTGAAGAGATAGAAGACTGAATCAACCAAAAATCTTTCCATCGATAAATATATTTTTTTGTGCTTTGTCAGAACGACTGGATTAATCGCTGCGCCAATCATAATCAAGAAAAAGAAAAAGTTGAAGAGCAGAATATTTCTCTTTTTGATGATATTTGCATGGCCTTTCAAAGCAACCATTTGAGACTCAGACTCTTCCTTTTGCTTTCCAAGCTCCACCTCGTGTGATTCTAAATCTTGAGAATAAAATGACATAAACAGCATTCCGAGAATCAAAGTACTTAGCATAGCGCTTCCGTACAAGAAAAGGCAGAAGCCAAGATGGAAATCATGGATGCCTACAAAGGCAGGTTCAAAGTTACGAGGCAACTTTCTATCACTAAATCCATTAGAAAAGAGCCCAACGTAGCTAATAAAGCCCAAGACGAGAGGGTACAGATAGTTTTTGAATGAAGTTCTCTTGAAGATAAAGGTTACAATTCTCATGAGGGAGAGTACAATTGCGAAACAGAGGAGTTTTCTGTGGAGCTGCATGAGAGTCAGGAAGAGCACAAGGTTAATTTGCATGTTTCTCTTGATGAATCTACCTGGCATTTTGAGCGCAAAGCTTGCCAAACAGCTTGCAATAATGATGCCCCATAGGACTCGGGGAAGGATGATTTGGACAAATTCAGTGGATGAGCCAAATACCAAATGATAGCAAACAAGGACGGTGAAGCCAACAACATATTGGTAACTCCAGGCCTTTCCTGCTTTCAGCTTATTCAAAGTAAATTCAACTTCGCCCCAAAGCCAGTCTCCAATTAACCCAAGAGCCATAGTATTAAAGCCGTTGTGGGACCAGAAGAAATCCAAATCTGTCAGGTTTACTATTTTTGCCCCCAAGAGAGCAGCTACCATAATGTAAGGAGTGATCTTGAGATATCGGCCTGATATACGAGCTCCCACTAACACTACAAAGATATATGGAAGGTTTACTCTTTCGCGCGCAATGTAAAATTTGTCAAGGAGGAAAATATGAGTCAAGTAGAACAGAGATCCAATTATAATCACAGCACCTGCAGAGACAAGAGGGCTTTGGAAGAGGAAAAACGATTTCATAGAAACTCTTGTTCTTTGGCTTTCTTCAGTTGAAGCTGTTGAGGAAACGGTTTCAAATGAAATATCTTGATTCTTGGAAAGGAAGGAGACGATTGAAGATCCAAGGATCCAGAGAGCCAAGACTAGGACCGAACCAGTTATTGGGCGCATGAGTCGATCGCTATGAGCCAGCATGTAAGTCCAGATTACGGCTAAGACAATCATGATGGGGATGAGAGTTTTGGCTATGGTTTTCAGATCTGTAGGGAGAGTCCAGTTGATATGCTCATAGTCTTTGGTTTTGTAAATATACTGGACGAGGAGGATATAAGAGAGTCCAACAAGGGTGAGAATGGCAAAACCTTGCCAGAAAATGACCAAATCACGAGGAGTCTTGGTTAGGACCAAATCGTGAACCTGACTGGAGAACTGTTGGCTCTTGAGGATAGCATTGGCAGTTAGCTCATGGAAAGAGGTTTCACATTGATGTGATTGGTCTATCATGGTCTGGGCGGTTTTATAAGCAGCTTCTACTTCATTGAATAAATTGGAGATTTTAGAGTATTCTTGATTGGTAAAAAGGTCTTGTCCTTCGTGATATTTCTTGAAATAGTTCCATATTTGAAGGGTGTTGAGATGATTATCATGAAGCATTTGCATCTCAAAAGCAGCATGAGGGCAGTTTTGCTGAGGAGTTAAGTAATCTCCAACAGGATACAAATCATTCAGGATTTGACCCATATTGCTGAAAGGAGTTTTGAGTCCCATAAGCATTGCCAAAGTTGGGGCCAAATCTATTTGATAAACCTGTTCTTTTGTGTCGTTGATAGATCTCATGATTTTCTTCAAATCGTGATTCTTATGCTTATATTTCATAAAGCCTTTCTTGTAGTAGGCAACGATAGCAGTTCTGATTTCTTGCCGAGAGGCGCCTCCATGAGCTCCTACTTTGGTCATACCATGATCCCCAGCAAAGAGAAGCATCGTATTATCATCAATACTCTCCATTATGTGAATGAGATATTGATCGATATCCTCAATGGCCTCAAGAACTGGTTGACTTTCAAGACCTGTGAAATGGCCCATATGGTCAAGCCGAAGAAAATGAGCAGCGAGAAAATCAAACTCATTTTTAGCAAGAGATTCATTCATGTACTTTTGTGAAGGCTCGTCTGCGTGCTTGTCTTTCACATTAAAACTTCCCATTTTGAAGTCGGATTCGAGATATTTTGGGAAGTACTCTTTAAGAATAGGGTCTCCTGTGAAATATGACTTTTTGCTTTGGAGATAAAGTTGGCGGGGAATACTATCCTCTTCTGCAGGCAAAGCTCCAAAAGCAGTCAAGACAGAACCTAATCGAGGAACATTGCCTGTCATAAGACATGGAACTCTCAGGACAGTCATGGTTGGGACGTCAGCCCTTGCTCGAAAGATGACAAATTTGTCAGGGTTGTCAAAATAGGCTTGGTTGAATTTCTTGAATTTGTTTCGCTTGAGAGCAGGATCATGTTCGATATTTTCAAAGTTAAGAAGGTAATCAAAGCGCAAAGCGTCGATAATCACCATAACGACCTTCACTTTAGGCTGAAACCAAGCTGTCGAGTTATCTTGGGTGAGAAGATTGATATCACTGGTATCGTGAAACTTGAGTTGAGTCATGTATAAGGAATAGAAGAGAGCATAGATGCTGAAGAAAGCAAAGGCAATAGTGCCCAAGATAAAGGTTTTGGAAGCGAGCATTTTTGTTTGAATGAAAGAATAATAATTAAAATTTTATTGATTTTTGAAACCTGGATTTCAGTTTTAAATCTCCTGTTATATCTATTTTTAGTGGACTATTTGATCTGAAAAAATTAAATGGTGCTGAATGTTATTAATCGTCACAGTCGGTTATTAATCTTTAATTTAAAATTTTGTTTTTCCAATGACTGATTTAAAAATAGAAACCAAGGTTTTTCAACAATTTCTTAAGATTAAATAAACTGCATCTTGTGTTAACAGCCATCTGAATCCTTTTCGACTTCCTCTAGAATCAAGTTTGGAAATTTTTTCAACAATTCCTGACTCCTACAGAATCCTCCTTCCTTGGTTCAAGAGCTAATCCGTTGTCATATAAAAATATCAAGGGTTTTTCATTATCTTTATGCACCTGTCGAAGAGGAAGAAAGCATCTTTATGTCCTCCAGGAAGTCTTTCTGTACTACTGCTTAGGAGCGAGATAGTTCTTCAGAGATCCTAGATCTCGATGAAAGGACCGAAAAGCGGCCTGGTTGGTTGATTCTGGAGTTAAAAGATGGGTCGGGGTGTTTTATTTTTATTTTTTGTCAAGAGATGAATTCAAGCGCTCCTCAAACTCACCTCATCTTATAATTTATTTTTTTAATTTCTGTCAAGGCTCAAGATTTGTCTTCCGCTATTTTATTGACAATTAATTAATCATTCCCCTATCTTCGAATATCTCTTGAACAATGTTTAAAAAATTTCTGTTTAGATGAGAGAGAATGGTTCTGTCAGACGAGAACAACTCTCTTGGGGTGTCCTGCTGGACGTGAAAAGCAGCTTTTGAATAAATATCAATCATTAAGAACAAGATATGAGGGAATGTGAGACGAAATCTCCCTTTTAACAATGAAAAATAGCATTTTTTATGAAGAGATCAGGGTCAAAGTTCTCAAGGCCCTTTCTTGAAGGGATAGGAGAGTTTAGAGTAATAGGATCGGAGTTATATTTCTAAATTTCGTAAATCTATTAACTGAAGGAGGTCTGCAATGAAGTATTGTGAGGTTACTTGCACTATTTCTGTTTTAAAAGAAGAGAATCAGACCAATAAGATCTCCTTGAGCTCAATGACTTCTCAGTGACTTGATTTATTTAGACTGATCAACAAAATAGAGAGCTTCCAGCCTTTGATAGTTTTTATGTGACCCGTTAATTATTCTGAAGGTAGAAGAAAGAGTTAGTGATGGTTAGAAGAGTGAGGTAGGTGAAAATTTAGGAGATATTGGGGTTTTTGTCGACTTTAACTTCAAGCAAGGTTTAAAGTAAACTTAATTTTGAAGAGCTTCGTATTTAGTCAAATCCCTAAAGATTGTCAAGAAGCGCCTGTCTCTGAGGTTCTGAGGTATATACTCCGAATTCAAAGTAATAGAAGGGAGGGAAACTCCTGTAAGAGGAGATAATGCCAATAAAGAGGATGGAAGGATTATGAACTTGAATTTTCTTGCCTTTCATTCAAATTTAATCAAAGCCATTTTAAAATGACCTTTTTAGATATTCAAGGGATTTTAAAAAGACAGGCTCTCAGAATGAGAAAAGATCATAGAGTTTCTTCTAGCTGTGCTTGAGAGATGTATTGTTCAATTTGGGTGGTTGATTTTCTGGGATTGATAAATTGAACGGAAACTTCACCAACGGAAAAATTACAAGCGTTGAATTTATTGAAGAGGACCAAGCTGTTGCTTATTTTTCTTTGAAATCTCAAGAAAATGATGTGGTAGGAGCATATTTAAGAGGAAAGGAAAGCTACTGAAGTGAAGAAAATGGAGTTGGTTATATTTAATCAATTCTGAATTCGTCAGAACATTAAATTTTCAATTCACCTTTAGAAACAGAACTTTAAAAAAATTAATTTTATCAGCCCTTTAGCTCCGTTAATCTCACACGTCACAGTTAATCGTATGAACTCTTCGTCTGAAAATACCAACTTTTCTTTCAATCAAGCTGCCTGACACCAAAAAAAGAAGTCGACCAAATTGAATTTCAAAGCACTTTAGTTGATCACCTGAAATTTTTTTAAAGGAGAAACCCTTGGCCATTGTGATGAGATGTTCTGAAATTTGAAAGTCATACAGTAAAAAGAGCAGGATGCAAAAATTAGATAGTGGAAAGTGATGAGTATTCAAGAGAGATTGTAACAGTATAAATGAATAGGAGATTCTTAGAAATAGACGTTGAGGCTTTCAAGCCAAGAATAAATTTACCAAGAATTTAGGGTACTATGACTGAAAAGTTATATTTAGATTTTTTGAGTTTTCGAATTCTAAAAAGAGTTTCAAGTTCAGTTTATTGGATCAGACTTGATGAGATAAATCTCTTGAAATCTCAGCCACTCTGTGCTCATTAAAATTTTAAAGCATACAAACTGAAACTTCTTTGAGTTTTTTTCATTCAAGCAACAATCTTTATTTGAAGAGTTTTTTCAACAAAATTCTGACGCAAAAAGATTATTGAGGTCTCTGATTGCTAAACGATGATGAAAAACGCTATTCTCAATAAAGCCATGTGTTTTCACTCAAATTTTCCATCATCTCCATTTTGGGATAAAATGCGTGAATTCTCCCCAAAAGAAAACCTCCATTTGTGAGCTGAGCTCAAAAAAGGGTCAGTTCAGGATAAGATGAACAAACAAATGGGATATTCCTTGATAATATTTGTTTGAAATATTTTAGCATTGGATTTGGATTTTGAGCTCAAATTTTCTGATTTCAAGGAGAGGCGAAAGACTTTTATAAATTTTAGAGTCAAGCAAATGTTGATAAAATCGCCAAGGTCTTTTTATTCAGGAAAACTTTTGTCATTGTTTAAATGGAAAAAGAACAAAAATCGAGCCTCTCAAATTAAATTTTGCAAAATATGAAAAATTAATTTTATCAAGAAGAGAAGTTTGAGTGGAATGGGTTTGAGATTGACGTTCAAATTTGAAAATCTAACTTCGTACTTTGCTCTGAGCAATGATATGACTCAATGATGAGGAAAAGAAGAGTGAGAAAATTTTTTTTTGAAAGAAAAAAATCAGGAGCAAGTGAAATAAAATTTTGGTTGAGAAGTTAAATAAATCTTTTAAAAAATTGAAAAGTTTTTATGGTGAAAAAGAGCGAGTTTTGATTATTGAAAAAATTCTTTTCATCTCTTTTCAAAAAATTTGGCGTCTATTGAGGTGTGTCGGCGGTTTGTCCGTCTATCCGTCTAGGGCATGTCTATGCAAAATTTATCGAGGACATGTCAACGACAAATTTTTATCCGAGAGGTACTCTTATCCAAACCAAGAGATGAGTCGACATACCCCCAACATTTTTTTCCAACCTTTAACCACATGTCCCCGGCCAGACAAACGGCTGACAATTTTAAAAGTTTACGAAAAATTTTCAACCAGCAAGAAGGAGCAGATTTTTCTCAAAAAACTTTTTTGTGGAAGTTCTCTTTAAATTACCTTACTTCGTGAACATTTACTAAAATCAGAAAATTTACCTTTAAAAAGTATGTTGGGAAGTTCTGAAACTCGATAGAAAAATCGGTTCGACTTTCTTTGTTCGAGAAGAAGAAAAATCCAATTTTCTGAGTCATTCCCACATTTTCAAAAAGTTTTTCAGAAAAGAATTTCAATTTTTTTTTTCTCCTGATTTAAAAAAAAAAAAATTTGGGAAAATTGTGTGATATTTTGAAAAATCCTCTTCTGTACTTTTTGCCCAGGATCTTTTCCTTCAGTTCCAACTCAGGAGCTATTCCAAAGACGAAGTCAAATTGCTAAAGAATTAAAGAGAAAAAAAACTTATTGGGAGATCTACAAAATCGGTAAAAATGAAAACCCATGTTTAAGAATCGATTTAATTCGGCGCATATTTGGGGTCAATTTAGTGTTAGGCCATCACCTAATTTCCGCGGAAGTACCATAGTTCGCCTTGACTTTCTGGACATTTTTGCTGAATTTCGAAAAAAAAAATTATTGAATAATCTTTACAATTTTAAATGCAAGGATTATAGGTTTCTTTTTTGTTGGATTGTGATATGTGAAATGTCGACAGATTTAATGATATTCAAAAATTTATTTTGAGAAAATTTTTCAAGAGATTATTTTCTTTTTTTGAAATACTTGCAGAAAAACATACCAGAAAATATTCTGATTTTTAGATCGGGTTATGGGCTTGCGATAAAACAATTTCCATTCGAAAAGTCTTACAAAAACAAAGAGTCCATCATCAAATTTAAATAAAAAGAGAACAAAATTTTTTTTTCACTTTTAAAAACAGAAAATTGTGCACTCTTCAAAATTCAGCTGTCTAATCCCTCATCAGCTCATAAAACATACGACATTGATAGTAAAGAGATAGAAGAAGGCATCAACCAAAAATCTTTCCATGGATAAATAAACTCTTTTGTGATCTTTCAAGACTATTGGATCAATTGCTGCGCCAATAATAATCAAGCAATAGAAGAAACTGTAGAGCATGATATTACGTTTTTTGATAATATTTGAATACCCTTTCAGAGCAACAACTCGAGATTCAGACTCTTCCTTTTGGATTCCAAGTTCAACATCTTGCAACTCCAAATCTTGACTATAGAATGACATGAAGAGCATTCCAAGGATGATCGTGCTCAACATTGCGTTAGTGTATAAGAAAAGGCATAAGCCGAGGTGGAAATCTTTCATCCCCACGTAAGCGGGCTCAAAGGTACGCGGCAATTTTCTATCACTAAAGCCGACAGCAAAGAGTCCTACATAGCTAACCAAGCCCAAAAAGAGGGGATAGAGATAGTTTTTGAATTGAGTTCTTTTGAAGATGAAGGTGACTATTCTCATCAGGGAAAGGGCAATTGCGAAAAAGAGGAGCTTTCTGTGAAGCTGCATGAGAGTAAAAAATAGGACAAGGTTGATTTGGAAATTTCTCTTTATGACATTACGTGGCATTTTAAGCACAAAGCTTGCCAAACAACTCGCAATAAGAATGAACCACATGACTTGATGAAGGGTCACTTTGGCAAAGTCGGTTTTTGGATCACATATTAAATGATAGAGGACGAGAATGGTGAAGCAGATGAGATATTGATAGCTCCAAAGTTTTCCAGCTCTGAGCTTATGCAGAGTGAATTGTATTTCTCCCCAAAGCCAGTCCGCAACGAGCAAAAGGGCCATGGCCCTAACCCCATGCTTCGTCCAAAACAAATGAATTTGTGTCAAACCGAGCCCTATTACGAACATGACAGCAACTGCCATAATGTAAGGAGACCTCTTGAGATATCTGCCTGATAAGCGTGCACCAATGAGCAAAATAAAGATATACGGATTGTATAATTTTAAAGGAGTGATGTCAAATTTGTCAAGAAGGACCACATGAGTCAAGAAGAACAGACAACCGATGATAAGAACAGCGCCGAGAGTGATGAGAGGGGTTTGGAGCA